>Ga0268262_10000058_pt1 | contig 127356 bp, 129 predicted proteins | sample TergutNc150P3_FD_190354 | JGI IMG/M metagenome (GOLD analysis project Ga0268262, IMG submission 190354) | Nasutitermes corniger P3 segment gut microbial community from laboratory colony in Florida, USA - Nc150 P3 (SPAdes) (version 2) | ecosystem: Host-associated > Arthropoda: Insects >... | reverse complement strand
CAGCCAGCAGTGGGCGTCGTCCTCCACCAAGTCCGCGATGGGCATGGACTTGATGCGGTCCAGGGTCATCAGGTCATAGTGGTGGACCGCCCCGTAGGTCCCCTTTTGCTGGATATCCCACGGCGGGTCTGCCAGGATGGTGCGGTACTTTTTCTTAATACTATTTTGCATAAATTGCCTCCCTTCGGTTTGTTAAAGTTAATGCTGCAAACATAGCGCAAAAAGTGTAGAATAACAAGGACTTTCGCGCTTTGCTTTCATAGCGACGCGACACTGTGTTACAGGGGTAAGAAAACCGTATTTGTATACATTTGCACGGGGTTGTCAAGTTTACAAGGATAAGCGTTATAGGTGTATAGAGCGATAAAGTATGCTATACTTGTTCGTGATGAAGAAATCCAAAGTTAAAGTCGGCGACGTTATTACGCCGGGCGATGTCAATGTCTGGCCTCATGAAGCGGCTACGGCAAAGGCGCTGGCTGCAGTTGGTCATGAAGTGAGATTTATTAAGAAAAGCGAACGCGATCGTGAAACTAGCGCCGACGCCTACATAGACGGAGAGAAGTGGGAAATGAAAGCTCCACGCAGTAGCAAACTATCCGCCGTCGAAGATAATCTGAAAAAAGCCACCAAACAATCCGACAAGATCGTGTTTGATTCGCGCCGCATGAAACTAGTTCCCGACAGGGCGATCGAACGAGAATTAACCAGCCAATTTCATAAGAGCAACCGTATTAGTCAAATCAGGTTCGTAAATCGCCACGGCGAGGTTGTTGACATAGAATAAATAGTTTGCTATCATGTTCCTATCGAAGTTCCCGAACGTCACAGGATGTGACTACCTCCGGAGCTTCTTTTTTTTAGGCGCGCTACGATGAATTATAGGAACCCCGAGAGGTTGCCCATAAGGCGTCATAGACCACACGGAAACCCCTGCGCGCTTACAACCCTTGGCATTTCAAGCGTCCCTTCCAGCCGGACAGCCTGTCCCTCATAGCGCGCCCCGGCTTCGGCGAAAGCGACCGCGAGATAACCCTCAATCACGCTTTTGAAGGAACGCACCGTCAAAGCGTCGCCGGACATGGCGGCGTTGATGAGTCCCTGTAATACAGCCGAGGCGATATATGTCAGCTTGATACCGTATTCACACCCGGTGGCAATGACCTGCTTGGCGAGGATCTGGATTTTAGCCTTGTCGTCCAGTTCTTGAAATTCGACGAAGCAGTTGAACCGGCTGGCGATTTCGCGCAGGACGCCTGCCTCCACGAAGGCTTTCCGCGCGGCCTCTGTCTCGCGGAAAATACGCTGCGTGACCGTGCCAAAACTATCCTCTGGCGTTTCTTTTCGCCAGCTAATGTTAACGGCTTCGTCCACGTGGCTGATGCGCTCAATTTCATCGCTGGGGCTGAACCCAACCTTGTTTTTGGCCGGACTTCCCAAACGGAAATTGGATGTAAAGATAAAGATACAATGACGGAAGTCGTACTCGCGGGAATGATCCTTCTGTTCTTTTCTGGCGGCGCAGCGCCCTTCGTCCAGAATGGACATAAAGGTTTTCAGTACCTCGGAGTGGGCCTTGTCCAACTCGTCGAAGATAAAGATGGTGTAGGGATTGTTGATCACCGCCTCAAACACCGGCACATCATCGTAACCCAGATACCCCGGCGGCGAACCGATCAGCCGATAGACGCTGTGCTTCTCGGTAATACGGCTTGCTGGAGGAATGCCGGGCGTTCCATGAACCGACCTTCTCGTTTCGCATCGAGGTGATGTTCCTCGGCGCAAAGCCGGTGCAGGTGTGGAGCTACAAGCAGTTGCCATATTTCAGCAGGCCGGGGATTCCGAGACCCGAGCACCTGATTTCCCTCGAGAACACCAGCGTGGCAAGCGCCGAGTTCAGCGACTTGTACGGCGGGCTGTTTTCCGGTATTGCCTGGCGGTGGGAGTAGGGGCACGGTTCATTTTTATTAATAGAAACGATCCCGTCCACAGGCAATGGGCGGGATTACTGTAACCAGCTTCAACCTTTATTTGTCAGTCACAAAAAACTTCTTGACAAGCGGAATATCTGGTGATATAATGCATCACTTTACGGGTTACGGCGAAGGCGCAGCGCTCTAAAATCCGGCAGGTGATTTCTGGGAATCCATGGCGGCAAACGGGATAAAGGCTTGTTTTACCTACATTTCAAAGTGTTCCAAAAACGTTCGTTTTTGACACAACGCCCAAAAGCCCGTATGTTTCCCTACAAGGATAGCATACAAGCCCGTATTCTTGTGTATCTCAACGAAAAGAGGTGGTTTCCCAATCTGTTAAACTGGCAATAGCGCACAACCCAAAGCGACAATCCCACGCAAAAAACAAAGTGTCCCAAAAACGAACGTTTTTGACACAACTTTTCCTCGCGTAAACCTTTGACGCACAAGGCTTTTAGCCTCTTGTTTCAGCAACCGAAACAAGAAAGGCGGCAAGCACAATGCTAAAAGGTTATGCGAGGGCAAGTATGGAAAAACAGGCGATTGAGCGGCAACTGGACGAACTGGTGGCGGTGGGTGTGGAGCAACGGCACATCTACCGGGAGAAAATGACCGGCACAAAACGCGACCGCCCGGAACTGAACCGGATGCTGACGGAACTGCAAACAGGTGACACGGTAATCGTCGTGGAACTCTCCCGCATCGGGCGCAGCAGCAAGGATATTTTAGAGATCGTGGAGTTGATCCACCAGAGGGGCGCGCATTTCCGAAGTTTGAGCGAAAAGTGGTTGGATACTACCACGCCACAAGGACAACTGATCTTCACTATTTTCGCGGGGCTGTGCCAGTTTGAACGGGACCTAATTGCCGAACGCACCAAATCCGGGCTGGCGGCGGCGAAGGCGCGGGGGCGCAGCGGCGGACGGCCAGCCACGGAAACAGAAACGGCAAGCGAGATTTTGGCGTTGCACCACAATGGTGTTGGCGTAACGGAAATCGCGGATATTACCGGGGTTAGTCGAAGTACGGTGTATAGGGTGATGGGGCGTACGTTAAGCGGTGCGGTAGGCGGAAACAGCGATTAAAGATTAGGTTTTGTAATCTGGATTTTATTGAGCGGTAGTAAGGTTGTGTACGGCACTCCACAGCAAAGTGAAAGCGATTATTTCTTTAGTTTCGTTCACTTTATCGCCATAACTATAGAATGCTTGGGGGTGAGCGAAGGCATAGTGGTAATTGCCTATTGTTACGCCAGTATGCGACATTCCCAGATCGGTTTCATTCGCATCGAATCGCACTATGGTTACTAACGCATTATCCATGAATGGCGCGTGGTCATTATTGCTTATGATTGTAGTGTCGTCTCCGAGCGTTGTATATAGTTCAACAATCATCCCATCGGCAAGCATCTTCGTCTTATAGGTTACATCTTCAAGACCATACGGGATTTCAAATTTTACACCCCATTCCTTTATGAAGAGATAATTTTTGCTAGAGTTATTGTTCTCCTTGTCGCCATGTGTTGGTGTGTCTGGACATTTCGCATAATCCTCATTTGAAGCAATATTCGATTTGCTTGAGTTAGAGTTTTCGGCATCGTTGCTTTTGAATGCAAAAATCGCTGTCGTTCCAGCAAGTGTAATTACTACCGCAATCAGTACGATAGCCGCTATCTTCCAAGTGTTTTTAGGTTGATATGTTGTTTGATTGTTTTCCATTGGCGCACTCCTTTCATATTAAGTTTAACACATAAGGTTGTCGAAAACAAAAAGGACAACCATTGTTGGTTGTCAACGCCCCAGGGTTCTTACCGCCTGTAAGCAATGATTGCCCAATTATACAGACGGGGCTGTTAGACCCTGATTCTGAGATGTTGACATAATCAGTATACTACAAACTACAAAATCACAAAAGCCCTAATAACCCTCTCTAGAGAAACCAACCCTTTCCCGCAAACCACAACGCCCGCTTTTTTGCAAGCGGGCGTTGTGTGTGTGCCAATGTGGGGTGGATGGAGTTTCAGTTTAGAACAAACAACTTGAGCGCGCCAAACAACTTCCTCATGAAGTGATGTTTTGGCTTCGCTTTCGGCTCTGCTTCCGGTTCATCTTGTGCGCCATCGCTTTCCTTCTGTGTCCGTGCAGGGTCAGTTTGATCTCCATTGTTAATGTACCACCTTTCTAAAATTGGTGGCGCCAGTATAGGAGAAAAAGCAAGGGTTGGCAAAGGTTGGGCGGCGTAGGATTTAGAGCGATGCGACAGGCGCATAAAGAGATAAGCTGCGCCTTTTGGGGCGTGGCTGGGGCTGTTGTGAAATTTAAAGTTAATTTATATTACCATGCTCTTGATTTTAATTTCTATTCAGGTATAATTGGGTATATATGGAATACCCGAATAGAGAACAACTGTATAAACGATTAGCCAGCGTTCCACGCGAGTTAGAGTTAATGGCTACGGAGATTGCCACAAAAAGCGGTCAATGGATCGGTGGCGCTAGTCTTAGTCCACAAATCTTGGACAGACTGAAGAAGTCCTCGCTTATTACCTCTGCTGGTGCGTCCACCCGTATTGAGGGATCAGCCCTCACTGACGATGAGATTCGCGCTATGATCGGCGGGTTGAAATGGACGCAGATGAAGGATCGCGATGAGCAGGAAGTGCGCGGCTATTATGAGTTATTGTCTTTTATCTATGACAATTATTCGAATATTGAGGTGACCGAGAACAATATCCTGGAGTTTCATACTCGATTGCTCAAATACTCCTCCAAGGACGAGCGACATAAAGGCGCGTACAAAAAGCTGGAAAACAATGTCCAGGCGCGTGATGCGGATGGCAATGCCAGGGCGGTCCTGTTCGAGACATCGACTGCGTTCGAGACGCCAGAGTATATGCGAGAATTGATCGGATGGTACGGCGAAGCGATTAATGATCCGAAATACCACAAGATCATAGTAATTGCGGCGTTTATTGTCCAGTTCTTAAAAATCCATCCCTTCCAGGATGGTAATGGACGATTGAGTCGTATCCTGACCGATCTACTGCTGCTCAAAGCTGGCTACGAATACATCCCATATGTGTCACTTGATCGAATTGTCGAAAATAACAAAGCGGAGTACTACATCGCTTTGCGCGGTTCGCAAGTGACTTTCGGCACACACCACGAATCTGTCGAAAAATGGGTCAGATTCTTCCTGGAGATTTCGCTGAAACAGGCGGATGAAGCCTTGTCGCTGTTGCATGTTTCCCGACTCGAACAGGATTTGTCTGGAAACCAACGTAAAGTTTGGGAATATTTTAAGGAGCACGGGGACGAGGAAATCAGTGTTAGACTACTCGAGTCGGAGACTGGTGTGAACCGTGAAACTATTAAACAGGCGCTGGATAAACTGATGGTCTTAAAGCTGATCGAAAGATTTGGTGCAGGGCGCTCAACGGCATATAGGGTCAATTATAATATCTTGAACGACTAGGCAAACCTTTTTGGCAGCCTTAACTGCCTTTTCGGGCGCAGTTGGAGGTGTTGTAACATTTCTTGACAAATACGCAAGTGCCGATGAATTATTGAAAAAAGTGCTTGCTTTTTAAATCCATCCGAGTTATACGTGTGTGTGCCCCGTTCCAAATAGGAGGGGAAATAGCATAATAACAAGGAAAGGAAGGCTATGACAAAGCATAAACCAGAAAAAAGATACGAGGCGGCTGCAATGAGCGAGGCCCGTTCGGGTTGGGTGCAAGGCACTCGCGCAGGCGAGTGGTTGATTCAACACTTGGGTGCATAATATACTAGAATTGCAATGGACAGTATATGTGACGTCTGTTGCCATAATTTCGACAAGTGGCAGAATTTGGCAATTATTAGTTGAAGTGTTACAATAGTTGTAGTTTATGGTAGGGAATATGGAAGTATTGAGGTCAGAGAATCCGACGATTATCGAAATGGTCGGGTTGCCGGGGTCGGGCAAGTCGTTTTTTGCAAAACAATTCGCTAAAACTTTTGGTTCGGCAATTGTTAGCATCGACAAGATTCGTTGGATGCTGTTCGCGAATCACACTTATTCGGATAATGAAAACATCATGGTGCAACAGGTTGCGGATTTGATTATCACGGAACTTCTGAAAACTCAGAAAACTTTTGTGATTGATGGGGGATATGTTACAGAAGTAGAGCGCGAGGAACTCGCGCGACGTGCCGCAAAAGCCGGTTTTCGGGTTTTGACGGTCGTGGTGCAGGTTGATCTCCCGACCGCCAAGCATCGTTCCATGAAACGCAATCCGCGTTGCGCTGGCGATCAATACAAGCAAGCCCTGTCGCCGGAAGAATTCGACACTCAGGTCGCCAGATGCGAGTTGCCAGAAGCCGCCAGTGACAACGTAATAATTAGCGGCAAACATACTTATTCAACCCAAGCGCGCACAGTGTTAAAGAAAATGATCGGACTCAAAAATGCGCCGATTGTGGTCAAGCCGCTGCCGCGTCCTGTGCCGATTTTGCCGACCGATCGACCGTATATCCAATAAATTTAGGAGGTTATTTTGCCGCGTTCCAATAAAATCATTCACGACGAAGAATTCGGCGATATTGAAATTCGCCGGGTGCGCGGGGCGTATGTGCGCATCAAAATCCAACCGAACGGCAAAATGATTGCGCATTTGCCGTATTTTGTGCCGTATCGCGAGGTTACGAAATTGCTCGATCATTCGCGTGATAATTTACGAAAAACGTCGTCCAAAATATTGCCGCAAAAAACTTATGCGCATGGCGATTTGATTGGAAAATCGCATCGTTTGATTATCGAACACGGTGCGGATGTTACCGTAACAGTGAAAAATCAGCAGATTATTGTGAGTACGAATGACATGATTTCCGCGAGCGAAAAAACGCGCGCGATCAAGGATGGGGTCGCGAAAGCCCTGCGCAAGGAAGCTAAATCATACCTGCCGCGGCGGTTGGAATTTTTGGCGCAAGAACACGGTTTTTCGTACGAACAGATTCGATTTACGCACGCTAAATCGCGTTGGGGTAGTTGTTCGTCGCGCGGAACGATTTCACTCAATATCACGTTGATGACGCTGCCGGACGAACTGATCGATTATGTTTTATTGCACGAATTAAATCACACGAAACATATGAATCACTCGGCGCGATTTTGGTCGGATTTAGAAAAGATTTGTCCGAACGCGAAAATTCATCGCAAAAAATTGCACGGTTTTTCGCCGTATTTATAAAATGTTTGGTCATTGCGAGCAGAGCGAAGCAATCTCGTCCTAGGACAATTAGATTGCTTCGGGCTATGCCCTTGCAATGACATAGGAAAATTTATTCCTCGTCGACCTTTATTAACGGCAGGGCAAAACTAAAGGTCGATCCGTGGTTGAGGCGCGATACAAATTCGACTTTCGTGTTCATTTTGTCGGCGAGTTGACTGACGACGTGCAGACCTAGACCTGTGCCGTTGGTTTCGCGAGTGCGGTAATCTTCACTGCGCCAAAATTTTTGAAAAACGTGTTTTTGGTCGGATTGGCTGATGCCGATGCCGGAATCTTTGACGTAAAATTCAACGTGGTCAGCATCGCCGGGGGCGGGCGGGCGCGTGCCGATGACAACTTTGCCCTCACTAGTGTATTTTAGGGCGTTGGAAATTAGGTTTTGCATGACTTCCTCGATCAACATGCGCGCGATATAGATTTGACCATCGACGGTGATGGATTTTTCGAGTGTTAATTTGCGCTTTTCTGATTCCGGTAAATATTTGTGATACAATTCATCGATCAATTCGCCGACATTGATATTTTCCGAATCCATATTGACGCCGCGTTGCGCGCGCGATAGGGTCGATAGGTCGTTCAACATTGACGACAATAGCGTGACCTGTTGATGCGCGTCGTCCAAACTCTTGGACAGGAGTTTCGGATCGTTGCCTTTTTCCAACAAAAATTGCAGGTTTGACACTGTACCTTCCACGACCGCGACCGGTGTGCGCAATTCGTGGCTGACGACGGAAATAAATTCGTCCCTCTCGTCGTCGAGGGTTTTTTGTTTAGTGATGTCGCGCATGATCATAATCACGCCGCTCACCGATTGCGTGGTGTCATCGCGTCCGAACGTTCGATGCACCGGCGAAATCGCGATATACAAACTGATTTTCTGACCGTCCGAATACATGTGCATAAGGTCCGTGCGTTCGACGGTCGCGTTATTGATACCCTTAATCAAATCCTTAAATTTTAGCGAATCACCATTTTCGTTAACTAAATTAAGGATATTATCAATATTCATACCAACCAGATTCGCGTTCGTATCGAACAGCCCGAGCGACGCCGCGTTGTACATCAAAATTTTGCCGCGCATACCGATGTTCAGGATCGCGTCATCAATCGAGTTCACGACGGTCGTCAGATTCGCCGCTTGGGTTTCTTCGCGGGTTTTGATCTTTTCATAAATTTCGATTTTCATCATGCCGATGGCGCGCAGGAAACTGATATAAAATGCGAAAAGGATCATCGACGCCGTGGATACTAACACTAAGACTATAGCATCGGCATCGGCGTTCGTATAGAATAAATTTCCGGCCTCTGATACGATCATCGCTACCGCTCCTATCGTAAACCATTTCCAACCGAACAAAACGTATGCCATGAACATATATAATATCCAAATAATTTGGGAAATAATGTTTTCGTTGACTATCAGCCATGAAAAAAGGATGTTGGCAAATAGATAAACGATCATGAGAACGGAAATTTGTTTTTGTGTTCTGGGTTTTAGGATAAATACGCTGACACCGAGCGCCACATATATCGCAACGGTCAACGGCGATAAATCAATTCCGCCAATGAAAATCGTTCCGACGCTAAAAATATGTTGTCCGGGCAACAACCACGACAGCAGTGAAAACACCGGGTAGATCATGATCGTCGCAAATCCAGTATACCAGATGACCCTCAATAGGTCGGCGTTGTAATTTTGTTCCTTTGGTCGTTTGTTGGTCATTTTTTAATCGCTCCGCCAAAAATTAAATTAAACAAAAATCCGAGGATCAAATTGTGCAGGTTAAAAATAAACAAAATTCCGAGTCCGCACAAAATTAGCGCCGCAATTTGAAAATTCCGATAACTGCTCGGACCGTAACTCAAATTATCCGCTGCCTGTTTGTAAAATCGCACAATCACAATCCCAACCGCCACAAACACGATCCCGATAAAGAACCACATCCAACTGAATTCGTACATGTGAATATTTTAGCATAAGTTGGTTGCGTGGGGTAGGGGGTTAGTATTTTAGGATGCAGCGAATAGCATACCCGTCGCCGCGATTGCTGCTAATGCTGTTGGTGGCATCCGGGTAGACTCCCAACGAACCGACTTCCAAATGGAACGTACTGTAAGAATAGTCGAGGTTATAGTCGAAATACCGCGACGACGACCACCAGAGACCGGCCGACCCCTGATATCTCCACGATGAACCATTGCGGTAGCCAGAGAATACACCACGGAATGGTCCGGAGAACTGAAAATTGCTGTAATAAATGGAATTGTCGTATTCGTCTTCATAATCCGGGTCTTGATTGTTAGCGAATCCTGCCATTTTGGCGTTGAGTTGAGAGAATTCGCTGTTGATACTGCGATAAACGCCACCAATTGGGAGTCGCCAGTTGACGGGACAGATGTCGCCTGTGGGGTTCGATGGCAATGTAGTGTTTGCCGTGCAAGTATTTGAGCCGCCCGATGCCGTTCCGCCGGCTGTGGCTGCACACCAGTTATACAGGTAGCCATAGAATGTACTGTCGGCAATGTTATCAGTGCTTCCTGGAACTGGTCCGTAGGCACGAGGTGAGTTGGTAACAGTGTCGGTAGTTGCGCCAACTTGTGGTAGCGTCCAATTACTAGCGATGTTCGTATTCGCCGGGGTTAATGGGGTTGTGGAGGTGGTGGAGCCGAGTTTAAGGTTATTCAGCATCCAAATATGCCCGTCATGGAGTTTGCAGACAATGTAATCCTGGGAGTTGCGAGTGTCGGTTGCGATACCGAAATCACCGATTTTCCAGCTGGCAGTATTTGCAGACGTTAAGTTTTGCATATTGCCAACGCGACCGCGGTTTCTGATTTCACTGCGGCACGAGATGGGTGGTGCATTATCTTCCGTCGTATATACAACATACAGCTGGTATACACCCAACGTGATGCTAATAGGTGTATTTATTGCCAATGCGTGGTTTTGGACGTCTGGGCTCGTATCATCATTGCTGCTATATATTTCTACTGCTGTAGCGGTTAGGTTCTCTGTATTTAATTCTGCGGTGATTCCTGCGCCTGTCGCATCTATCGTATCCTGATCACTCCCTAGTTTTGCGCTCAACGTATATCCCGTTTCGTTGGCGGTCGTAACGGTTGTTGTTATTGTGGCTGTTTTTACTATTGGGTCTGTGCTTTCATGCTTCTTATCTATGTTTATGATTGTTGTTGGGATAGACACAATACTGGTAGCCGGTTCATCATTAGCACTCACTGCTGATCCTGTATCCGCTATGGATTCTGCTCCGGTATGGGCGAGAGTGAAGACGAGTATGCCGAATACTGCGACTATGCTTAATGTAGAAACTGCTTGGTACAGTATGCCCTTGCTGTCGCTCTCGCTATGATTCCGGGTTGCGTTGCTGTCTTTACTGCGGTTTATTCGTCTATACTTAATTATTAAACATATCCCAATTATCGTGGCGATTGTTGCGATGGCAAGCAGTACAAACGGGATAGTTGGTACTACATAGGTTTTACCGAGTACGTTGATAGTAAACGTTCCAGTGTTGGGTGGAGTGGGATTGTTGCGATTGTTGGGATCGGGATTTGGGTTGAGACAACCTTGGGTACGAGGGTTGGCGGTGCAATCGGGATCGGGATCAGGGGTTCGACAGCCTGGGGCGTTGGGATTAGTTGCGCAGGGAGGCGGAGGTAGACAACCCTCTATATTCGGGTTAGTTGTGCAGTCGGTGGGAGGAACTACTTCCAGCTCCTCTATGGCGTCCTCGATGTCGTCTTTCTGCTCGTCGGGGTTTGCGCACTCGGCGTCAGTGTGGTTTTGGAGGGCTTGCGATAGACAATCTAATGTTTCTTGCCCTGATTCGCACTTTTCCATTAGGTTTTCGTAGGATTCTGTTGTATATGTATGATTTGCTTGCTGGTCTGCTTTTATTTCGTCGCAAGCCTCCATTATTGTTGTTAGTGATGTTGAGTCGAATACGTTGATTTTTATTTGATGGGAGGTGGTGGCGGCATAGGCAGAGTTTATTGGAAAAAGAAAGGTTGCGAGCAAAAGCGCGCTAATAATTCCTAAAGAGCTGCCCCCCCCCCCAGGACGTTTTCTTGGTTTTGATTGTCTTTACCATCGTATTTGTAAACCCTCCATTTTATGAATTGTCATAATCATTATACTGGTTGCGAGAAATAATTGCAAATCATTTGACTTTCGCGACCAACTGGAGTATACTTGACTTGACAGTTTGCGGAAAGTAAACTGGTTTTTTAATTTAAGGAGATGTGGAATGGCGAAAGATAATTCAGGCAAGGGCACGGTCGTCCGACGCATAAAAGCCTCGGGCGGGAGAAATTCGTCGGCGGCGAGAACCGAGGAAAAAGAAATCGTGCGCAAGGTTTCGACGACTAAACCCGTCAAAACCGATAAAAAATCTGCGAAAAAAGCAGATAAAGTAGCAAAAGTTAAGCGCGAACGCGACCCGAATAAAAAATCGTTCGTTTTATTTCGACCGATTTTTGCGATTGGGCGATATTTCCGCGATGCGTGGCGCGAATTGCGTCAGGTTCAATGGACGAATCGCCGCGCGACCTGGGCGTTAACATTGGCAGTTATTCTGTTTTCGGCATTTTTCGCGATTCTGGTTTTAGTGTTCGATTGGTTATTTCAATGGTCAATAAAGGAGGTAATTTTATGAGTGCAAAAGTTAAACGCTACGACGACACGCGGGCATGGTACGCGGTTCACACTTATTCCGGTTACGAGGAACAAGTTTCCGATTCGATCAAACAGCGCATCGACGGCGTCGATATGGCGGACAAAATTTTCGATGTGTTAGTTCCGAAAGAAAAAATGATTGTCATCAAAAACGGTAAACGCAAAGTTATTGAACAGAAAATTTTCCAAGGTTACATTTTAGTTGAAATGAAACTGACCGAAGATGCGTGGTTTATTATCCGCAACACCCCCGGCGTGACCGGTTTCGTCGGCGCCGGCACAACCCCAACCCCAGTTTCTGCGAAAGAAATCGCCAAGATCAAAAAGCGCATGGGCGTTAACGAACCGAAACACGATATCGATCTACAACCCGGCGAAGTCATCAGCATCACCGACGGACCATTCAAAGGTTTCGACGGCACAGTTTCCGAAATCGACCCGATCAAGGGCAAGATCAAAGTCATGGTCAGCATGTTCGGTCGCGACACTAACGTCGAATTGGACGCATTGCAAGTTAAGAAAGTTTAAATTTTTTAGGCGGTTTTCAATTTTCCGCGCGTTGCCACATCACGGCACGCCAGTTGACCGGTGAAGTACCGCGCAATGAGCGGCGCAATCGGCACGACGTCCAATTTGTCGCCCAGAGCGATTTCGTCTTCTTCTTTCAAAATTCCATCCGTGGCGATGACTTTGGTAAACGCCGGATTTTTTAGGTTTTTGACCGCGTTGCCCGACAATATCGTGTGCGTTGCCACCGCAATCAAACCCTCCGCTTCACCTTCTTTCTCTAATTGAATCGCCGACTTCAGCATCGTACCTGCTGAATCGATCATGTCATCGATAACAATTGCGGTCTTTCCATTAACTAGCGACAGATCTTGCGCACTATAACGTTTCTCGCCGGTAAATTTATCGTGATCCTTTTTCATCACCAACACGTCGACACCTAGTTCTTGTTGATAACTCCCCAAACGCTCGCCACTGCCTTTATCGGGTGCGATAATAATGTATTTTTCAGGATTTTCGCCGATAATGGCTTTTAATCTTTCAATGTAAAGTGATTGCGGATTGATGCCATGCGCATCGTCGCAATAATCGTACAGGGCATTGCTGTGCGGATCAATTGTGATTAATCGATTAAAACCGCTAACCCGCAAACGATCGACTTCGCCCTTAACGGTTAATGGTTGCTGCTGCCGATCCGTCGTGTTCAATCTGTCCTGCCGCGCACCGTACATATTTAATAACACGCCCGAAACGTGCCGTGCGCCCCAATCGCGCGCCGTCTGTCCCAGCATGTAAGTTTCCATTGCCGCAACGTTGCATTTATCGTTGCCGCTCCTGTACGACGAAATAACCGCAACATTTTTGTCTTCTAGGTCGGCTTGAACAGTGGGGCAGATTTCGCCGCACGCAAAATGAGTATTTCGATAATACGAATCATCAACCTCAACACCCCCCCCCATGAGTTGCGCCACACTACGCGCGATTTTCACCCCATAACGACCCGGCAACAAAAGCTGCGGTCGAATAATCTCACTTGGTTCGACATCCCTCGTTTCATATCTCGACATGTACGCCACTAAAAACCCGCTTTCTCCCTCCCCGTAACCTTATCTAACTTTATTGTATCATTTCAATTCCAGTTTCGTCAACTAAATTTTTATTAAATACTTGCCTTTTTATTAAAAGTGTGCTATAATAGTAGGGTGAAAGCGCGTTTACCTGGAAACACCCCCCCCCGAATGTCAAAATGGTTCACCATTCAATCAGCGAACGGGGAATTTTGCCAATACGGATCATTCGAAGATTGCGCTCGCGCCGAACGCGCTAAATTCGCCGAGGAATTGCAAACTCGGGAACAAGTGGACGCCGGTCAATTTTTAGATGGCGTATCGCCCAACTCGCGCCAGCTCATTTTCCAAAATTTAAGTAAGATCGCCTTAACCAAAGGTTGCAACGGTCGCTGCTCATTTTGCAGCGTCTGCGCAAACCCTGGCATTACCAAACAACTATCATACGATTCGGTCGCCCCAATCATCGCCGAATTTCATCAAACCCACGCCGCCGATTACAACCGGCGAACGATGCTCGAACCATTTTTGGACAGTGAACTTTTAGATTGGGGCGAAGTCGACGGAAACGGTTCAATAACCCGTGATTTTCGCGACATTTTGGAATGTCTGGAACGTAGCCTGGTTAAAACCCCGCAAGATCACCCGAACACGAATGGGTTAGGTTTCACAAAATTTATGACCCATGTCCCGCCGCACAGTGCCGAAGCATTATTAGAATTTTTATCGAACACAAAAAGCGCCCAGGAATACGAAGATGACGTTATAAAGCCTTTTATATCGCTACGGATCAGCCAAACCGAGAATAACAAAGAATTAGTTAGCAGATTAAAAGAAAAACTGATGAAACGTTTGATCGCGAGATATGGTATGCGTTCCAATACTCAGCAATACGAAAAGGACATGTCAGTAGAAATCGGTAGCGAAGATGACAATCAGGCGGGCAGCCATCTATGTCACATCGGTCGCAATTATCCGGGTGACAGTACCCCCATCGAGGAACTCGATGTCGGACCCGTCCATAGCGAAGGCGTAATGTTGACCCCCGACGGTTTCGTTTCGCGGGTTTGGGTGCTGCCAACCGACGACAACCCGCGCGGAGTTTTAGAAATCCCGTTCAGCGAAGACACTGGCGTAATCGCGCGTTACGATCCGCGCATGAAACATCTCGATAATATCAAATCAAAACGCGGCACCCCCGAGGACGGTATTTTTCAGTGTTTAATGCCGACCCTGCGCGATACATTAATCGCCACCAACGATCATGCCATAGTAGAGGATTATCTAACCCCACGCAACGAAATATTACGCGAAGCAGCCGTTTGGAACTCTTTTGAATGCGGAATCAAAACGCACAAAAAACTCGACAAAATAATCGAACAGTATAGCCAGCCCGAATACTATCAACACATAATGGAGCGTCTGGCGCAAACTAACGCGATTTTGGACACGCATGCCGGGGAAATATCCGACGACGATCGCGTAGTAAAATATTTGCGCGAAACGAAAGCACGATTAAATCAGTTGCTCGGTTTGAGCCAGTTCGATGACTTCGCTCCCTCTGATTTTACAAGAGTGTACCATCAATTGTCTCAAATCTTGAGCGGCCTCGATTTATTTGCAAAATAATCCGTAACATGCTAAACTATTTCCGTTACGCACTTCTAATTTTAATAAGAGGAGTATTTTAGATGGCAAAAAAGATTATCGGTAATTTGAAGTTACGCATTCCCGCAGGTCGCGCGACCGCCGGTCCGCCAGTTGGTTCGACGCTCGGTCAGTGGGGTTTGAACATGATGGAATTTATCAACCCGTTCAACGACGCCACCAAAGATTTGATGGGCAAGAACGTAATTGTTCATATTCAGGTCTATGAGGATCGCACTTTTACGTGGAAGAGTTTAGGCGAACCGGTCGATGACCAAATCCGCGCCGCCGCCGGCATTCCAAAAGGTTCGGGCAAACCACACACCGACAAAGTCGGCAAAATCACCCGCGCCCAAGCCGAAGAAATCGCTAAAAACAAGATGGCGATGTTGAACGCCAACGACCTCGACGCCGCCGTCAAAATCGTCGCCGGCACCGCCCGTTCGATGGGCGTCACGGTCGAAGAATAGAGAATAATATGGGTCAACGACAACATGGCGAGAGTTGGTACGATTACGTCGAACGCCAAATCGACGACGAGCGATTAACTATCCGCCGCAACCAAATCCACAAACAACTCGGTTGCGCAAGTTGCCGCGGGTTTGCGCTTGGAAAATGCGATCTCGTGGAGCGATATTTGCAGGATAAAGAACCGACCGCCCACGGCGCATACGCCAACAGACGCGTCGACGTCGACACCCGTGAAACCTGCGCCATGCGCAAAGAGGTTTATTCGCTGATTTAAGCTTTACGACAAGGTCGCCTTGTCGCAACTAAAAAAATATCCCCGCTTACGGGGGATATTTTAATTCCCAGCATTAACGAGATTCACGATCCCAATAAGACCAAACCTCTAATATTCCAAAATCAAACTTGTCGTCGCGGCACTCATAAATACGGAAGATCTTTCTAATCTCATCTGTATTAAAATCTTTACAGGGCGTTTGGCCCGGAAAGCCCCCCATAAAATATTTCCACGTTTTACCGTTATCAGTGCTATAGAAAAATTCATCTATACTCTGTTGTGTATATTTATGAACCCTAACCGATGCCGCAATAGAGCCATCTTCGTTGTATGTCATCACCAGCGTGTTCTGCTCGTCATCCGATAACTTTCCATCATACACCTTTTGCAACTCGCTAATAATTTTGCCATACGATTCTAGCGAAGACACATTATTTGGTTCGCTGTCGGATTTATTCGCATTTTTATCCTTTTCCAACTGTTTAATTTTATTACCTAAGTCGTCAATTTTCGCCTGTTGATCGAAACTTTTCCAAACAAAAAATCCTGCTGCGCTGGCGAACAGTACAGATAAAATAATTAAGATTATCCCAATCACTTTATATTTATCATTTGTTGTTGACATTACCATTGGTTTTTCTTCCATGAAATCCTTTCTTTAAATTAACATTAGAATTATACCACCCCCCCCCAGGGCGTCAAGGACTCATAATTTGCACTCCGCAAATTTGTGATATAATTGCGACAGCGGCGGGAATTGTATTATAAATCGGCGTCATTCTTAGCGTCACTTTTTGACCACTTTAACAGGGGTGGGTCAGCACCATTCTCGGCGTCATTTTGCGGTGTTTGACTATTATGGGATTTTCATGGTTAATGTTGGCGGCAGTTTGAAAAAACTCGATCAAAAATAATTTGCATTTTACGCTCTTTCTGATATAATGTATCAGTTAAATTTAAGTTTGTGGGAGGTCTGAAAAACCGATTGCACCACGAAAGGAGAAAATTATGGCAAAGACTAAACAGGAATTACTCAACGAGGCAGACAAAATGGGTCTGACATTGAGCGTCAAGAACACGGTTGCGGAGATCGAAACGGCGATCGCGGAGGCGGAAAAATCTGGCGTTAAAACGGAACATACTGAAATCGCCGAGCCGGTCGTAACAGAGGAAAAAACCGAGGAAAAAATGGAAACAACTGAAACCGATGAGCATTTTACCAAGGCAGGCAAGCACAGCCACAAAGCGGTCGAGGAAGCCGAAAAGGAAGCCGAGCGTCAGGCGCGCAAGGAAGCCGGCGACACTACGCCGCAGGACGGCAAAATCGCCAACGACACGAAAGGTCCGAAACCGGTGTGCCGCAAATTGATCGATCGCAAGGGCAAGAATTACAAGAAATTAGCGGAAAAATTGGATCGCAGCAAGACTTATTCGCTCGGCGAGGCGTTGGCACTGGCGATTGAAACTTCGCCGGTCAAGTTCGACGCGACCGTGGAAATCCATGTGCGTTTGGGTGTCGACCCGAAACAGGCCGACCAAAACGTGCGCTCGACCGTATCGTTGCCGAACGGCACAGGCAAAACCGTGCGCGTCGCTGCCTTTGTCGCAGAAGCGGATGTCGAAGCGGTCAAAAAAGCCGGTGCGGATGTCGCGGGCGAGGCTGACATTCTGAAATTGCTCGACAAGGAAGAAATTGCGTTCGACGTGTTGGTTGCAACACCGCAACTCATGCCAAAACTCGGCAAATATGCACGTTTGCTCGGACCGCGCGGTTTGATGCCAAACCCGAAAGCCGGCACAGTTTCGACCAATCCCGCCGGTGCAGTCAAAGAAGCCAAAGCCGGCAAGGTCGAATATCGCGTCGACAAACAATCGATTGTCCACCTCGGCATCGGCAAAGTTTCATTCGGCGCGGCGAAGTTGGAGCAGAACGCCAATGTTTTCATCACCAGCTTAAACAGCGCGAAACCGTCGTCAATCAAGGGGACTTACATCCTGTCGACCGCTATTTCCACGACCATGGGGCCGGGGATTAAAGTTTCGCTCTAAAAAATTTAGCGGGGCAGCCCAATGGAACACGCCACCACACCACAACCAACCGAGAGACTACGCGTCGGGTTTCCTAATATATACCGATGTTCGGGCGGGGAAAATCGGTTGGCGGCGATGTCGCGCGCGGTGTTTAATTTAGAGAATGTCGAAGCATTTACTAAAGACAGCGAAGGAAAACCCGATATCCAAATCATATTCGGTTGTTCGAACGGTGATAGGGATTTTTACCAAAAAACTCTGGCGCAATACACCGCCGGGAAAATTATCATCGCGGGTTGTGCGGCGAATTATAAACCAGATCAGATCGATTGGGACGAAATCAAACCGGACGGCGCAAAAATCATTGTCGCGCGCCAACAGGACGGCGAGAGTCAAACCGTTGCGGTATTGCGCGCATTGGGGCATGCGCCCGACCAGGATGAATATCAGGATCTGGTCGTGACTGATCTCCTGCACGAAAAGTCATTCGACACTCAACTGCTGGCTGTCGGAGTAGGCTGTCCAAATGCTTGTAAATATTGCACTCGACGCAACAGATTGAACGAACCGGTCAAAAGTGTACCGTTCGATAGGACGGTCGCCTGTATTGACCGAGTCCAACGGCGCGGCACGCGAAATTTAATAATTGAGGGTACGAACACGGCGGTTTATGGCATGGATTACGGGGAAAGTTGGCTCGCACCGCTAATCCAAAACATCGAGGATCGCGGTCATTTCGATTCGATGGGGATCGCCGAAATCGCACCGCAAAATATCACGCCCGAACTGATTGCAAAAATCAATGCATCGCGCGCCGTGTCCAATATTCGTATTGTGGTTGATCATACTGACGACAATGTGTTGCGGCGCATGAATCGGACAACCGCGAGCGAGGTCGAAAAGATTTATCAACAAATCGATCCTCAAAAAGCCGTTTCGTCGTTTTTGATCGCCGGTATGCCAGGCGAACCGACTGATCGCGCATATTACGAACGTATGCGCGAATATCTGTTGCGCAACCGACTGTTTATCGACAACATCAATCCTTTCATGCCCGTTCCCGAGGTTGAGGATATGATACCGGATTTTCTGTCGCTGTTTCAGCGACACCGCGCATTTCACCGCACCGTCGCGATTGCCGAACAAACTAATCGGATCTTACTAAAATCCACTTATGAGGGTAAATTTATGACCGCCCGTATCAACGGGATTGATGATCAGGTTGGCAGTCGCAAAGATGCACGTTTTGCGACCATAAATCTGTTCGGTTATAATGCGCTCGCGATGGCGGGGCTCAAACCGGATTCGGAATTACAGGTCGGTGACGCGGTGGATATACAGGTCGGACAATTACAACCGCACAGAATATTAAGCCGAAAAACTGGCGTTCCAAAAATGTGTCCCGGATTTTTCGTTCGACAACTCGAACCATCCGATCGCCGTCCATCGCATAAAAAATACGATTCGCACGAAGAAATGCTAGCGGACGCGCAGTAGTTGCATCAAAGACTGTCTTTGATACAAGCGTAGTTTGCGCCGAACAGGGATTTTTGATATAATTTTGTGAGTAAAGGAGGGATATATGAGCCAAGATATTTCAGACGACACGAATCAGAACGTACCTGTTGACGCTTACTATGGCGAAGACGACAGCGATGACGAATTGGATTTGAGTTTTCTCGATGAAGAAAAATAGTTCTAGTCCCGTGCGGGTGGCGTTGGTCGTACCGCACATTTTTATCAATCGGGATATTTTGTCGCATGTGATTTTTTCCCCCGGGCGGTTGGCGCTCGATTTGGCGGCGGGATTGGGCGATTTTGGCGTTGATGTGACATTATGCACACCCGGCGCGGCGGAAGCTTCCGTGCAAAATCTCACGGCGGATATGTCGTATTTCGATAAGGAACTGGCGAGGCGAGGCTATGGTTATCTGGAACTGCTAAAAAAACATCCGGCGGTCTTTGTTGCATTGGCGCGCCAAGTCCAAGCCGAACTGATCGCCGATGTGTATGCGCGCGCGAACGCGGACAAATTTGACATCGTGCATGTCTACACCAACGAGGAAGACATCGCACTGCAATTCGCGCGACTATGTCAAAAACCGGTGTTGTTCACACATCACGATCCGTTTAATTTTCTGATCAAGTATAAAAGTCTCATGCCAAAATATAAAAACCTGAATTGGTTGTCGATTTCGACGAATCAACGGCGCGGCATGCCGGATGGTACAAATTGGGTCGCGAATATTTATCACGGAATCGACATGGAAAAATACACGCCGCGTTACGATGGATCGAGCGATTATTTCGCATATATCGGACGCATTATCGAACCGAAAGGCGTGCATCTCGCGATCGACGCCGTGAATTTATATAACGAACAAAATCCCGACGCGCCGATGAAATTAAAACTCGCCGGCAAGCATTACAGCGGCGTCAGCAAGGACGAATATTGGACAAAGGTCATCGAACCGCGCCTGGGCGGGGCAATTGAATATGCGGGGCATTTGAAGGGCGAAGACTTGGGGAAATTTTTGCGCGAAGCGAAGGCGTTGATCGTGCCGTCGATTTTCGCAGAACCCTTCGGCATGGTGACATTAGAGGCAATGGCGAGCGGCACACCCGTAATCGGTTCACGCGCCGGCGCAACACCCGAAATTATCATTGACGGTCAAAATGGTTTCCTCGTCGACACGCCCGCCGAAATCGCCACCGCCATGTCGCGCGTTAACGAAATCGACCGCCGCGCCTGCCGCCGTCATGTCGAACAAAATTTCAGTTTAGAAAAAATGGTGCGGGAGCATGCGGAGGTTTATCAAAAAACTTGCGGTGGGTAATTTCAGATTTTAGACACTACATATAGCGTAGGTGTGGGTAATCTGGAAAAGTGGACACTACATGTAGTGTGTCGGTGGGTAATTAAACAATCTCAATAGAAATTTTCGTCTGCTACAAAGACAGTCTTTGCAGCAGACGTTTTACTTGTGGTGGGTAATTACACAATCACGATCGGAACTTTAATCGCAGGGTGGGATTCGTAACCCACGAGTTCGAAATCGTCGAATTTGAAATCATCAATGGTTTTTTGGTTGCCGTGCAACACTAATTTCGGGAAGGGGAGGGGTTTGCGTTGCAATTGTTCCTTTGCGGCGTCGATTTGGTTGCTATAGAGGTGAGCGTCGCCGATCGAAATCACGAATTCGCGCGCTTCTAGTCCGGTAAGTTTCGCGATCATGAGCAGTAGTTCCGAATACTGCGCGATATTGAACGGCAAGCCGAGAAAAACGTCGCTGGAGCGTTGATAGAGTTGCATGTATAATTTACCCTTGATAACATCCAACTGAAACATGGTGTGACACGGCGGCAACCGCATTTCGTCGAGTTCGCCGGCGTTCCAACCGCTGACGATGATGGCTTTGCTGTTGGGATTGTTTTTGACTTCGTCGATTGCCCATTGCAATTGATCGAATTCTGTGCCGTCAGGCTTGCGCCAATGCCGCCATTGCACGCCGTAAATGCGCCCTAATGTGCCTTCCTTGACCGCATTCGCGTCCTGAAAACCGTCCCAAATTTTCACCCCGTTGGCATTCAGATATTCCGGCGTTTGGCATTTGCCCGAAATAAACCACAACATTTCGTGGGTCAGCGATTTATAAGCGGTTTTTTTGGTCGTGAGCAGCGGAAAACCAAAACGCATATCAAACCGCAGTTGCGCGCCGAATACCGATTTAATCGGGCAACTGCCGCGCGTCTGTTTGGTCTTGCCGTCTTTCAAAATCCGCGCTAATAATTTCAAATATTGATATTCGGGGTGAATGCGTTTTTCGTCGCTCATTTGACCTCCTTAACTCTAGTTACTTTGACGCCATTTCCGCGCAGCATGTCCAGCGCCGCTTTGTCCCACCATTCGTAAAGATAATATAGTTCGCTAATACCGGTTTTCGCGATTTCCGTCGCGCATTTGATGCAGGGCGACATCGTTATTAGCAACGTCGAACCACATAGATCCACGCCGTTTTTCGCGGCGACGGCGATGGCGCTGACTTCGGCATGAATGACCTCTGGGCGCGTGACCAATTTGCCGTCGATTTCGTCCTCCATTGGCGCGCCGGTCGGGTTGTGATTGATGCCGCTCGAAATGATTGCGCCGTTTTTAATGAAAAAGCACGACACCCCGCCCAGTTGCGCTTTGGGAACTTTCGCCAACTTTTTTAACGGTGCGATTAAATCGTCAATCTTCATATTTTTCCTCAAATCTTTTGCTCAATTTCGCGATTTTATCAGATTTATCCTTATATAATTTGGCGTTTTCGAGCGGGGTATTTTTCAGTTTGCGGTAATTCCAAACACAGAGATTCGGATCATCAAACGGAATACAGTGAAAATGCAGGTGCTCCACGGTACTTTGCGCGTCCACGCCGTCTTTCTGAACGATTTGCATACCTTTGATATTGTGAGTTTCGCGGATGATTTTTTTGGCGAGATACATGAATTTACGGATTGTTTCCCATTCCGCTGCCGTGAGATCTTTCACGGAACGAATGTGGCGGCGGGGGACGATCATAATCTGACCATCAACATAGGCGTACAACGACACGGTCATGACGATGCCGTTTTCTTCATAGAAAATATATTTGTCGCGCATATCGCAAAAAACACATTTTCCAACGGTCTGCCAAATGCCGTCATACCAGCCCTCGGCGCGGGCATCGCGATACATGATTTGTTTTTCGGCGTCGGTCATTTTTCTTTGAGCGGTTCCTTTCGGTACTGCATAAAATCCTTTAATATGTCGGACAGCGAACCGCCGATGGCGCGTTGCATGATTTGCGTGGTCGAAATCGTGGTGGATTGACGGTCGACAACTTGAACTTCACCACCGTATTTGGTGACAGTTTTGTATTCTTTGGAATTCTTGTAATCGGACGCCCAATCTTCCTTGACCGTCACATAAACGTCGGGTTTTAGGAGTCCGAGCGACGGTTGGCAACTCGGTTCGGGAACAATCGTCACGAAATCGACGCAGCGCAAATACGTCAAAACTTCGGCGCGAATTTTTTCACCGAGAATCGGTTTGTTCGGACCTTTGACGCGCGAAATGGCGCTATCGCCGACCACGCCGACTACCAAAATATCACCCTGTTTTTTTGCTTCTTCTAGGTACCGACATTGACCAACATGCATCAAATCCCACGAACCGGCGGTGAAAACGATTTTTTTACCGCGCGCGCGCAACTGATCGCCCAACTCCATCAAATCACTCTGGGAAATTAAATGTTTTTTCCAACTTGACATATTACTCCTCACTTTTACTGCACATATTGTATCATATTTTTTTGAATCAACATATTGCGCGTTAATCGAAAATGATGATTTTCGTGCAAAAATTCGTATGGATTGTGACGCAAAAATTTATAAAAATCATAAATCAGGAAAAATTTTACCAAGCCCCAAAACAGCGGCGTCAGTTCGGGCGAGGACAGGTTAATTCGGTTCTTGCCGCGTTTATTGTAACCGGAACTGATTAAATACTTAAAAATTTTATCAGGATTTTTCCGCGCGCAATCGATAGTTAGGAACGCGTAAGTTCGCGCCAAATCCAAAACCGCCGGACCACGCGCCGCTTTTTCAAAATCGATCAGACCGGTCAAAGTGACGTTGTCGATTCGCCAAAACGAATTTGCAGGAAGACTGTCTTCCCGCAAATATAGCACATTTCCGCGCACTAAATCCAAATGAAGTGGAATTTGGTGCGGTAATTTCGCGGCGCGAGTCAAAGTATTTTCCAAATTCTCGAATATTTTCGAATCGATCGATAAATGCAGTTTCCGATGCATCGCATTTTGAACATTCTGATCCGAAAAATAATTTTGCATGGATTTTAGTTGATTTTGACATTGATTCAGCGCGTCCGGCAAATCGCCATCGAAATCCGCCGCCGCGTGATGCAAATCACTCATCGCCCAACCTAATAATTTGATGCGTTTTTTCGTGTAATCCTCCCACGGAATCGTTGCGCCAGGCAAATATTTGTAAATCCGCGCGTAACGAATCCGCCCCGACGACGCACCAACGAGTTTCAGAGTTCGCGTGTCAAAACGTTCGCGCACCGGCAAACCGTACGCCGCAACATGATCAGAAACCGCATCCGCCGCATTGATGCGCGATAAAATATCAGGTTCAGACTTAAAAAATATCAGGTTCAAATCGCCCGCGTCGCGCGTTTCGATGCGATATGATTTGTTACGATAACCCGATTTCTCCCCGTGGATTTTAGCCCACGACACGCCGTAAAAGTTTAGGGCGCGTTCAATAATTTCATTATTCATCGGCGCTCGTACTCGACGAAATCGGCGTCGAGTTGATTTTTTTCGTCTTTCGGTATGGATTCTCGCGACACTTCGCGCCATTTTTTCGGATCAATTGCAGGGAAAAAGGCGTCGCCCTCGAATTCTTCGTGAATCTCGGTGGCGTAAATTTTATCGGCTAAATCCTGATCCATAATCTGTTTATATACAAATGCGCCGCCGCCAATAAAGACCAAATCGCCCCGAACCAAATCAAAAGCTTCCTGTAAACTATGCGCCACATCTATGCCTTTTTCGTCCAAATCCACCTCGGATAACACAATATTTTGACGATTCGGCAACGGTCTGAAATTGTCGGGCAAACTATAAAAAGTTTTTAAACCCATAATTACAGCGTTTCCCGTCGTTAATTTCACAAAATTTCGCATATCCGCGGAAATTTTGCCCATCCACGGAATTTTACCTTTATTACCGATGACCCCGTTCTTGGCGAATGCTACAATAATCGCTGTCTTCATGCAAATATTGTATCACACTATTTTTTGTCGCATACTTGTTTGACGATTTCGCCAATCGGGGTAGAGTCGTAATCTTCGACGTAATTTCCGCTCGTATAACCTTCGTCGTATTCCAGTTTATGACTATATCCTTCCGTGATCGCACCCCTTTGCATTCGGATGGCGCAACGGCTGATATTGGATTGCCTGTCGCCATCCGCCCACAGCACCTGGGTCGGGGCGACATGGACTTTTTCCCCCACATTATGCAATATACCATCAGTATAGACCAGGGGAATACCGATATTCAGGGGGTGCTGCAACCAATGCAAAATACCATATTGTTCATCTGTTTCAGTCTCTTGCACGCGCAATCCTTTGCGACCGAATTTCCGGTTGATTGCTTCGATCGTAAATCCCGCAACCATCGCACACTCGAATTGCAAGATCTGCAACTTCTTCTCGTGTTCCAATATTTCCTCGTAGGACAGTTGATTCGGCAGGTCAGAAGCCGGCAAACAAGGCGAGTTGGAAAAAGGCGTAATACCATAAACCAAACCATGGTTTTTCATGACATATTTTGACGTCGCTTCATCATCCGCGTCGGTCGTACCAGGCAGACCGGCGATCAACGACGTTGACCACACGAATTGGGATTTCCTCTTGCGAATTTGTTTTAGCGCATCCTCGAGTTTGTCAAGCGTCCCTGGGCGACCAATTTCCGCCGCTTGACGCTCGCTGCCGGTTTCGATGGTCGAATGCATGCCGGTGATGGTGTTGGAATCCCTAATCGCTTTAACCAACTCCGGATAAAGGGTTTGCGGTGCGACAGAGAATAACGAAACTTGTTCAAAACCCAACTTATCCACCTCCTCAACCAATTTGTGCAAACAACGCTCGCCGTTGTCCTTGTATAGCCCGAGGCTCTGCCCGAACAACCGCAATGCCGTGATTTCCGGATGCGTCTCTCTTAATTCCTTTAGTTCGGCGACAGCGCGCTCCAGTGGCACACTGATCGATTTTGAGCTTTCCTTTTTGAGGTAATTATTACAACAATACGTACAGCACATATCGCAACCAGTTTGCACGATGAAATCTGCTTTGAGTCTGCTAGTATCCTGTTCATGAAAATACCCAAACGGATCAAGTTCGGTAACCGGTTCGCTTGATTCCGGAAAAACCGTGTGCATCAATGTCGCGCATTCAGTATCGCCGCTAGCGAGAACGATTTCGGTGCCCTCCGGAACACCGGCATCCTTGCAGAAAGGTTGGTAAAAGTTTTCGCCGTCTTCGGTGTCATCTATCGCGCCAGGAATACCGAGAAAGATAACACTTTCTGGCAACCCCCCCCCAGATTCCCGCAGAATTTCGTACGCCTTTCGGAGATCATCATTCGCGATAGTGATATTATTCGGCGTCAAAAAAGATTTTGAAACAATCAGATGATTAATGTGCGTCCCAGCAGGCGGCAAATTATTGCCATAACGTTCAGGCATCGTGTATAAAACGGCGCCGCGCACCGCCAACTCGCGCATCTCTCTAATCGATTTATTGCGATGGTGCGGCGCACCTTCATTCGCACCAACCACCAAAATATTCGGCTTTTCCATGATTTAGCACAATTATACACGATGCTCGCTATTTTGTCAATGTTTTTGATAAAAAGTATTGACTTTTTTACACAAGTGTGATACAATGGTAGTATAATGGAGCAAAATTTACATAAATTCAACGATTATCAGCCCTATCCCCATATAAAGATATCCGATGAAGCGCAAGCGGCAGTTGATCATTTCCAATCGCGCATCAAAGTTGGTCACGACAGAGAACGAATCGCTGCGGAAAATCACGATACCGAACAAACAATGATGCTATTTCGTGATTTTTGCGGTGGAGATTTTCCCGATAACAGCCCCGTTTACGACGCCATAGCGCTAGTCGACATTCACAAAGGTTTGCAGGAGCGCCTTCGTGAACGGATTGCGCATAGGGCGTTAAATGGTTACATCAAACCCGACGAACGCACCGAATACGTGTTTGGGCTACTCGATGATTGCGGCAAAGTCGACGATTTTTGGCAAAAACAATCCAGTATTTCGATAGAGGATATGTGCAATTTGCTCGGCACGGTCGATTTAGAAGCCATTCCGATCCTGGGCGCCAAAAGTTTAGCATTTATGTGTAACCGTATGCCATTGCGCGGTAACGATATTCAGGAGGTTAGTAATTCGCCGGAAATGCAAAACCAGATGGCACTCGCACAAACTTTACTGGCACCAGCGTGTGAACTGATTGGTTATGATGGTTTGGCGATGGCGCTGCAAAGCGTTGTCAGCCAAGCGGCAATGCGACGCGATCGCCAAACTTATTTTATTGACAAAGCGAGAGAGGTCCTCGACCAATTACCCCCCCCCGAAGAATTACAAGAAGACATTACGCGTGTCATCGGTGGTCTATTAGATCATGATTCCATCAACGCCGAATCGTTCCAGGGCGGCGAGCGACACGGTATTTTGTTCGGTGAAGGATTATGGGATCGCGGCAACGACTTGCCGGACGGACGTTTTGTCTATCGTCGGAAATCGACCGGATCGATCGCGACGAAAGTTCAGGATGATTATCGAAAGTATGGTCGCATTGAAACTCCGCGCGACATCGTCGGCATCACAATCATCGCCCAGGACGACAAAGAGCGATTGCGAATCTTCGGTCAAATGATCACAAATGCTGGTCGGGTTGATGATCAGAAGATAGGCAGCGCCAAAATCATCGGTTCATCCGATTTTATTGAACAAATGATTTCCGGAATTTCTGGAACATATGATGAAAATGCCGCAAAATTAGAAGCCCCCGTCGAACGAAATAATGGCTACCAAACTGCGAAAGTCTACATCAGGCGCAAAAACACCCCGTTCGAGATCCAAGTCACTACACGGCAGGAACGCGATATGAATCGTTACGGCAGAACTGCGCATATTTTGTACAAAAAACCGAAACGGGGCGATAGTGCGGAATCTGGCGATCAAATCGACGAAAAAATCCTGGAATTTATGGCGGATATTCATGATCGTCGCGAACATATCGGCGAAGCAGAACTCCGTCCGACCACTATTAACGCCAGTCGAATCCTAATCAGACAGTTGTCACGCGTTGGTCATTATTAAAAAACTTGCATGAATCGCGATTTTTTGGTAAAATAGTAAGAGCGTTATCAAAGACAGCGACTGAGATTTAGAATTTCTTAATTTGTCGCCGAGATAAAATTCTTCTTTTGATGACGAGAAAAGCCTTAACAATTCGGGTTATTAAACAGATGAGTTGTCCAAAACTGAATTTTGTTTCAGACCCATAATCCACAAAAATGTCATACGCTGGCAAGCCGGCAGAACCGTCCTTACGGACGAACCTGTCGGTTGCGTCAGGAATATACATTTTTGCGAATTAAGGTGTAAAGTCTTCACCAAAATTAGTTTTGAACAACAAATATAAATTAAACCAAAGGAGATTTATGGCAATATCACGCGATAAAAAGCAAACTTTGGTTAAGGAGCTAGTAGATTTGCTCTCGACAGCGAAAATGACGGTTTTCGCGCAGTATAACGGTATCGATGTGGCTTCGTTGCAGAAGTTGCGCCGTGCCGCGCGCGAACAGGGCGTCACCATCAAGGTTGTCAAAAACCGTTTGGTGCGCGTCGCCACCGGTCAGGTCGACACGTTGAAAAATGTCGAAACTGGCACACTGAAAGGGCAGTTGCTCTATGCGATTTCGTCCGACGACGAAGTCGCTCCGGCGCAAGTCTTGGATAAATTCGCGAAAGATCACCCCCAGCTCGTCTTTGTCGGCGGGTTCAGTGGTGAAGGCGCGAATTTGAGCAACGCGGAAGTTGGCAACTTGGCAAAACTGCCGAGTAAAAACCAACTCATCGCCGAGGTCGTGGCGCAACTTTTGTCGCCGGTTCACGACGTTACCAACGCTCTCGCGGGCAATTTGCACGGCTTGTTGGACGGGCTGATGGATTATAGCTGTCGCGACGCCGTGCCTGACTGCATACGTTGAAAGCTCCTGCTGCGTAATTCGTGGCAAAGTTTGCTTAAAAATTTAAGTTTTAGAAAGAGTTAAATATGAATGAAAGTTTTAAACAGAAAATTCAAGAATCTGGGCTAACACTTGAACAAACTCTATTTTGTGCCTATTGTGCGGAAAGTGGATATTGGGACAATGGTCTACCGACATATCTGAAAGATTATAACTGTAATAAAGATCAATGCGGGGAGAAGTATTCGCCTGAACAACAGGCGGGTTGCATGGCGCTCAATCTGAGCTTTCGACGAGAACTCAAACAGGTTTCACTGGGCACATTAAAACAACAGGTTAACGAATGTTTTAATAATATGTAAAGGAGAAAATCATGGCAGATGTTAAAAAACTGGCGGAAGAACTGACAAAATTGACAGTTTTGGAAGTCAACGAATTAAAAAATGTTTTGAAAGATGAATATGGTATCGAGCCGGCAGCAGCGGCGGTCGCAGTTGCGGCAGGTCCAGCGGCGGGTGGCGAAGCGGCGGCGGACGAAAAGACTGAATTCACGGTCAAATTGAACGATGCTGGCGCGCAAAAAGTCGCGGTCATCAAGGCAGTCAAGGAATTGACCGGTCTCGGTCTCGGCGAAGCGAAAGCCTTGGTCGACAACGCCCCGAGCGTGATCAAGGAAAAAGTCGGCAAAGACGACGCCGAAGCCGCCAAAAAGGCTTTGGAAGAAGCCGGTGCAACCGTCGAATTAGCGTAATGCAACATATTGTCATGCTGAACTCGTTTCAGCATCCAGCAATAACGACTAGATTCCGGATCAAGTCCGGAATGACAAGTTTTACACGATTATAACCCGAATTTGTTATATCAAAAATCCCCGCACCGGCGGGGATTTTTAAATGTCAATTATTCATTACCAATCGGACGCATCTTCATCCATTAATCTGGCAAAGTCATGGGACGCCGCATTTTCCATGACTTCGGCGCATTGCGGCGCGACGTCACTGTTAATGTGTCGCAACAGTGCGCCACCGATAGCCTCCGCCTCTGGATTCCCGTTAACTTTTTGAACTATATCTAATAATCCTTGATATATCTTCGCCAATTCACAGGGATGTTCGCAATCTACTATATTGCAATCACCATCACCATCAATATTTTCACAATGAAAAGGTGCGTATTCGCTCATACTATCTCCTTACTTTAATAATTAAGAATTATTGTATCACAAACACACTGAGATTGCAAGTTGATAGTTTTTTATATCAATATTACAACGTTTTTGACGCGACTACTGGAAAGCTTGTGGAAAAAATGTACTTGACTCGCGAAGCAAAAGGGTGTATAATGCGAGTTGAGATAGGAATTAATAATACAGACAGAAAGCGAGATAAGTCTGATGGATAGTAGCGAGATCACATTACAAGAAAAGCAAGTTAAGCGCCTGCGCGCACTGTTGAGCGACGCGGAAACTAATTTGGCGGCGGCAAAAGAATTACTTCTAAGCATCGCCGGCGACGACGAATTACCAAAACGCGCACCCGAGGAAATCGCCGGAAAAGTCATTGAGGGCATTTTCGACGGTCAAACCATGCACGACCAAAACGGCAAATCCTACCCGGTGCCGGCAAATTACGCGTCCAAATCCAAATTGGTTGAGGGCGACGTTTTGAAATTGACGATCGCGGACGATGGTTCGTTCATTTACAAACAAATCGGACCGGTCGCACGCCGACAATTAATCGGCACGCTCGTCCAACACGACGGCGCATACTATGTCGAGGCGAGCGGCAAAGAATTCCGCGTTTTACTCGCGTCGGTCACGTTCTTCCGCGCCCACGTTGGCGACCAAGTCTCCATCATCATCCCCGAGGACAACCGCGACGCCGAATGGGCAGCCGTCGAAGCAACACTGTAAAAACTAAACTAGGGAGGGCAAAATGCAACCAAACCAAAATCAATTTTCAAATCAAGCGCCACAGCCACAATCCGCGCCCGATGATAAAAAGTTATTTATTTTGATTGGCGTAATTATCGGCGGGTTGTTGTTGATTTTTGTTGTTTTGTTGGTTATCGTTATGGCGTCGAAGTCAGACACGACAGATAGCGCAATGACTAACACTAACAACAATCAAAATCCCACGAATTCGCTCGAGGCGTTGCAACGCAACCAACGCAATGATGCACGAAAACGTGATGTGTCGAGCGTAGTGCAAGCAGTTACGGTGTACGCGTCGAACAACCCTGCGCCATTGAACGAAATCAAGGACGGTGTCGTCTATAAAGACGATAAATCGTCAGGGAGTTTCGAGGGTTATTTGGATCAGTTGTCAAAAAATACCGAGATTGTTCGGATTACTAGCGATTACGACGAAGTTGATAATCTCGACCTTGGTCGGATTATCGTGTTGACGGGTTATAAGTGCGATTCCTCGACATCTGCGATGCCAGTTTTAGGTAGTAAGCACACAGCAGCAGTGATCACAAAACTCGAACCGGACCAACTTTATTGCCAGAGCGCATCGTAAATCAGTGGCGCGAACCATAGTCATTGCGAATTGACAAAGCCAATGAAGCAATCTCGCATACTTTGCCATAGATTGCTTCGCCGCTAAAGCGGCTCGCAACGACAAAACTGCGACATTGTCACCGACATTTTGGCGCGTTGGGACAGCACTATAATTCGTTTAATTCGTAGTGTTGGCAAGGATCATCAGACCCTAGCGCTTCGCACATTAGAAAACATATTCCCGGGAGAACAAGTTTGCATTTTTCCGACGCGGTCAGAAATTCTTTGGCTTTTTTGTCCAATCTGTCGTGACACTGGGTTTGATCGGAGAATCGACAATTTTCGGATTTATCGCAGAAAACAAATAGGTCGCGCGTCTCGTAAAAAGGGCAGACCGTGGGGTGCATTGTGCCGGTGGCGTTGTCTATCATCTTGAATTCAGTTTCTTCGACCATTGTTTTGATCGTGTCTTTCATCTCAGTCATGGTATCATAACACTCGGGCGTTCCAGCATTCATGCAACGCTCATATCCTGAACATTTCATCAAAAAATTACTCATCTAAATCGCCCACAGCATCGCTAGCCTTTTTGCAATAAAATTCTGCCATAAAACACTCCTTTCACATTTATGCGACAGTTATATCATACATATTAGAATTTTTCAATATCTTCTAAAAATTAAATTTCTGGTACAATATTTAGTATGAGTGAGAGGGGAAAATCCGCACAGGCCCGTTTAGCGTTGTATCGCAAATACCGGTCGCGGAATTTGGATGAAATTATCGGTCAACCGCAGGTGACGGATATTTTGAAATCTGTTGCGAAGAGCGGAAAATTCGCGCATGCGTATTTGTTCACTGGTCAACGTGGCACAGGCAAGACTTCTGTGGCGCGGATTTTGGCGCATTTGATCAACGGTACGGAATATGGCACGCCCGACATTGATATTATCGAAATCGACGCCGCGTCCAATAACGGCGTGGACGACGTGCGGGAATTGCGCGACAACGTAAATCTCGCACCGATGCACGCGCCCCGAAAAATTTACATCATCGACGAAGTCCACATGTTGTCTAGCGCGGCGTTTAACGCATTGCTTAAAACCATCGAGGAGCCGCCGGCACATGTCGTGTTCATTTTGGCAACAACCGAAATCCACAAAATGCCGGCGACGATTTTGAGCCGCGTCCAGCGTTTTCATTTCCGCCCGGTCGCGCCCGAAATTGTAGCGGGGCATTTGCGCAATATTTCTGATCAGGAAAAAATCGACGTTGATGACGACGCGTTACTATTGATCGCCGAACGCGGCGGCGGCAGCTTCCGCGATTCGATCACATTATTGGATCAGTTGAGCGGCTCGGCGGAGAAAATCACACACGAAAAAGTCGAGGAAATTTTAGGTCTCGCGCCAGAATCCGCGATCGACGCAATCGTCGACGCGGTGGTTGGGCATGATGCCGCGAGCGTGATTTCGATGTCGGCAAACTTGCATAGCGACGGCATTCCACCGGAAATCGTCGTCGACCAGTTGATTAAAAAACTGTCCGCCGTCGCTGTGACGAGACCGCGTTTGTATGATTTGGTTGAAAAATTGCTAGACGTCACAAAATCCACCGCCCCCGACATCAAACTCCTCGCGATTCTGGTCGGATTCGCCGCAAAGGGGAGCGCTGTAGCCACACCTATCACAATGAAAGCGAACGTAGTTAAGACAAAGATCGACAAAGATAGCGGAGCCGCAACTACTTCTCGCGCAGGCTCTGGCGTTACGACGCCAGCGGCAATGACCGAGCCCCGTAACGACGGGCGCGAGGGAGTGGTGCGCAAAAGTAGTGAGGCAGAAGCGGTCGATGACAATACAACTGGACCCCGGATCGAGTCTGGGGTGACAAGTAGCGATGCGCCCGCTGAAATCACTTGGTCGGATATTTTGAGTGAAGTTAAAAATCTTGATGCGCCGGCGGTGTTGTCGACTTTGCGGTTCGCGAGTTTCGATTACGCGGACGGCGTATTGACGCTATACTTTGATAAAACTTTTCACCGCAAAAATGCCGAGAAAGCGAATTTTCGCGATGCGCTGAACACGGCTTTTCAAAATCTGTATAAATCCGTGCCGCAAATCACCGTCGCCAAAATTGCCAAACCAGCATCAGAAAGTGAAGATTCGGATATCGCTCAGATTGCTGCTATAATGGGCGGAGGAGAAATACTGAGTCAAAGGGAAGAATTGGAGGGTTAAATGGCAAAACATAGTTCAAGCAGCGCGGATTTAGCCGGCGAAAAGAAAGTTGATCAACCGATCGTGGATGCGGTGCAGCAAGATCCTGTTATTCCGCACGCAGTTGCGGAATCCAGTGAAAAAATAGATTCCCGGGACAAGCCCGAGAATGACGCTGCCGTTTTTTCTGGCGGTAAAATTCCGCCCCAAAATATTGATGCGGAGATGTCGCTATTGGGTGCGGTGTTGATTGATGAGGAAGTGCTCGTCGATATCGCCGACAAAATCCATGCGAATGATTTTTACGATCCGCGCCATGAACGAATTTTTGCCGCGATGCTGCGCCTGTACGAAAAGCACATGCCGGTGGATTTATTGACTTTAACGGACGAACTCAAAAAAACTGACGATATTAAAACCGTGGGTGGGGCAGCATATCTTTCCGAACTCACGAATTATGTGCCGAGTTCAGCACACGCCACATCGTACGCGGGCATTACAACCAACGCCGCCACGCGCCGCCGCCTTGCCAAAGCCGGTTCGACGATCAGCGAGATGGCGTTCGATTCTAAGGACGACATCAAGGAAATCCTGGCGAACGCCGAATCTACCTTGTATAAGGTCAGCGAGAATTCTGAAAAATCCGAACTGGTTACGATTGAATCGATTTTAACGGAATCATTCGACCGTATGGAGGAGTTGCACCGCGACAAGGGTAAATTACGCGGTATCAAAACCGGTTTTCGCGATCTCGATAAATTGACCGCGGGACTGCAAAAATCCGATTTGATCGTTCTTGCGGCACGACCGGCGATGGGTAAGTCGACTTTCGCACAAAACTTGGCGTTCAATGTCGCGAGCAAGGAGAACAAAGCGGTGCTGATCTTTAACCTCGAAATGAGCAACAGCCAGGTCGTCGATCGCATGTTGGCGGAAGCATCTGGCGTCGATTCGTGGAATATTCGCACCGGTCAGTTGAGTGACGAGGATTTCGCCAAGATTTCCGAGGCGATGGGGGAGATGGCGGAAGCACCAATTTTCTTTGACGACACGCCGGGACTATCCGTCCTCGAAATGCGCACAAAAGCCCGCCGACAAGCGCACAAAACGCCTCTGGGACTGATTATCGTGGATTATTTGCAGTTAATGCAGGGTGGCGGTAAATACAGTGACAACCGCGTACAGGAAGTTTCGGAAATTTCGCGCGGATTGAAATTGCTCGCGCGTGAACTCGACGTGCCGGTCATCGCACTGTCCCAGTTATCACGTACCGTGGAATCCCGCAATCCGCAAATCCCAATGCTGTCCGACCTCCGCGAATCAGGATCGATCGAGCAAGACGCCGACATCGTCATGTTCCTCTATCGCGAAGATTATTACAATCCCGACACCGAACGCCAACATTTAACGGATCTGCTCATCGCAAAACACCGCAACGGTCCAACCGGCAAAGTCGAACTTTACTTCCACCCGGAACGGCTGAAATTTATGACGTTGGACAAGAGAGCGTAACCCCCCTATTGTCATTTCGAGCGAAGCCGAGAAATCTTTCGGGAGATCCCTCGACTACGCTCGGGATGACATTTTCTACTTATACACCCTTAACAAAACCGCGTCTTTTGCATGCGAGTTCGTGACGATTTTGATCGGAATCGCTTTTTCGGGAATTTTGCTATCTGTTTTTGCTGAATTTAGGACGATATTGACACCGCTAGCAGCCACCTTTTCCGATACCTTGATTTTCGGAAAATCGTGCGTCAGGTTCAAATAAAAATCTTTTCGCTTCGCCGGAACGACCAACGTTGCGCCGTTTTTGTATTCACCAACAACCGAGCGCGCCGCATCGAATTCCTGATCGTAATTGTAAATTGCCGCCGCATCATGTATATTCGTCGCCACATAATGCCGCACCGTGGCATAACCATTCAAAAACACCATGATGATAATTAGCACCGACGCCAGAACGTGCGGATAAGGATTTTTCGGAAACAGCCCGTTCCATTCGTCAATCAAAGTATATATACCGATCACCGCAAACAAACAAAGTGGCACGAACAGCATGAACGTCCAAGCGGGTTGCAAAACCGCCAGCGCTGCGGTTAATATCAGCAACGACAAAGTCAAATGCGACCGCGCCGACAGAAAATGTTGGATGCTCCTAACTATGCCGATAATCGCGATTATCAGAAATACTGCGCTCACAATCGGCGTAATCATACCGCCCGCAAAACCAGTTTTGACCCCGCTCAATGCAATGCCGAGTTCCGCAAAATTGCCGACCGCCCAATGACCATCGAACAATAATCCGCCAACAACCGTAGACGCATCAAAAAACAATCCAGCGATCAACGGCGACAACAAAATCGTCCCGACCACAGCGGCGATTATCAGATTTGTAAGTTTAGAACTCATAATCGTCAAACGTGTTTTCGGATGCAAAAACCCAACAATAACCAGGGTCGCCAAAATATACAACCCGCCAGGCTGATAAATCAGCGCGCTCAATGCCGCGCAAACACCGATTTTTGCGAAGCTTTTACGAATATTCGATTTACATTGCACCGCAAAAACCGCGGCGAACAGCGCCGCCACCATCAAAAACACCGTCATCGCCGAGCCGTCGCCATTGCGCGTCAAACTCAGCAACAGTACCGACGGTACAATCAAAAATCCGCTGACGATCGCGATGTTTTTTTTGAACAACCTGCACGCAATCGTGACCAAACCCGCAACCGACAAAATCATCAAGATTACAGCAGGCAATCGGAACGCAAAAGTACTGAACCCGAAAATCTTGATGTAAATCGTTTGCACCAAGACCCACGGCAGCCCGATTAAACATGAAATATGATCCGGAAACGATGAGAAAAAATCGGACAGGGAAAAATGTCCCGACACCGTCGCCGCGGTTATTTCGCCAGCGGACAGCCCATTCGGCATATCCCAAAACCTATAAACCGCCAAGATCACCGTCAAAATACCGAGCACGCCAAATCCAACAAGATGTCGATAGTTATACAACGTAATCTTGCGCCACAGATCATTTTTCATTGCTGACTATTATACCACATTTTGCGCTTATGCGCTTAGGTGTTTAATGTTTCATGCGCTCGGATACACTCTAAACCTTGTCGCGCAATTTCATCTATCTGTACATCAAATTTAGTCGTGTTCGGAACGGTGTTGCCACCCATGTCTTCCACTAATTTCTGTCGTAATGGTTCTTGTTTGTTAATCACGCATCTATCTGTTCCAAAATCATCGCAAATGCCTTGTATTTTGCAACCAATCTTTCCAAAATTTGCCCCGTAATATTTGGTAACGGGGGAAGTAAAAGTCATCTCATATTCGCCACTTAGGTTAAAACTTATAGGTGACCACGGCATAATTATATCCTTTCGATTAAAAATAATACCCTTATCTTACCATTGTATCACACCTCGATTAAAAAGTCAATAGGTAAAATTTGCGCCTGCGCGCCAAATCTGTTAAACTGTTACTCGTAATTTAATAATAGGAGGATAAAATGGCAGGAATGAAAGATCAAATGGCGATGGTCATGAAGTTAAAGAAGGCGCAAAAAGAGTTGGCGAACGAATTGGTCGAGGTCGAAGCCGGCGACGGCGCGGTAGTTTTGCAATTTAACGGTGAATTGAAAATCGTCAGCGTGAAATTGGACGCGGAATTGATCGATTTAGATAATATTTCCGAATTAGAAGGTTGGATCAAAGCCGCCGTCCGCGACGGTTTGAAAGAAGCCCAAGAAGTCGCCGCCGAAAAAATGAAACCGTTGATGGGCGGGTTGAGCGCGTTGGGGCTATAAAATAACATTTGTCATCCCGGACTTGTTTCAGGATCAGAAGATTTTAAGGTTAAAAGTGAATAATTCCGCCCTCCCGCGCGCACTGAACGATTTGGTCGAGGCTTTTGGCGCATTACCTGGTGTCGGGGCACGAACCGCCGAACGGTATTCGTATGCGGTTTTGAAAGGCGATAAGCAAAAATCGGCGAAACTCGCGGCGGCGTTGTCGGGTTTGCATGGACGGATCAAATTATGTCCGAAAACTTTCGCGTTGATCGATGCGGATTTGGATATTTCGCCGCTGTATACCGACCGCCAACGCAATCGTCAATTGGTCGCCGTTGTCGAAGAACCGTTTGATGTGGTCGCGCTCGAAAATACTGGTCAATTTAAGGGGACGTATCACGTTTTGGGCGGCGCGATTTCACCGATCGACGGTGTCGGGCCGGAACAATTGCACATTCCGGAACTGATCCGCCGTCTGCGCGACGATGATGTGGCGGAAGTGATTCTCGCCACCAACGCCAGCGTCGAGGGCGAATCGACCGCGTTATATATTCAAAAACAGATTGAGGACAGCGGGTATTTTTGCGGCGCCAATGACGTCATTGCGAGCAACGCGAAGCAACCTAGCCTAGATCGCCGCGGCGACGAGTTGCCTCGCGATGACAAGCATCCTATTAAAATCACGCGCTTGGCGCGCGGTTTGCCAATCGGCGTCGATCTCGAGTATGCTGACCAAATCACATTATCACATGCACTCAACGGGCGGCGGGAGTTGTAGGTTGCGCGCATTTTTGGTTTCCTTGTGCTGAAAATGGCTATAATGAAACCACAACGCCACTGTCAATGCTGTAATGAACGCAACAATTATTGAAATTATTGATATTTGCATCAGTGTGACTGTTCTAATTTTACTCATTCCATCTCCTTTCGCGCGAGATTATAACATATAGGTTCACCTAAGCTCAAGAGTAGAATGAGAAGTAATTATTTCATTTAATTCATCTGAATTTCGTTAAAAATTCTTTCAAACGATCGACGATTAAATATTCTTGTTTTTTCGGTTCAGTTTCAAGCAGTTTTGCCCGCGCATCGTCGATTGATAGCCATTCTACGCCCGTATGTTCCGCGTCGTGGTCGCGCGAAAAATCAACGAATTCCATGACAAAATAATGTATGGTTTTTATAATATGAAAGTTCTTAAGCGGATGAAAATAGTCTTCTGTTTGCGCACCCAGATAACCAATTATTTTACTGCGCGCACCTGATTCTTCCTCGACTTCGCGCAAAGCGCAATCTTCCAGCGTTTCATTATGGTGTAAAGTTCCTTTCGGCAAATGGTAGGTTATGGGTCTTCCTTGGTTAAATGGGTTGCTGGCATCGCGGGTCAAAATCAAAATTTCTATATCTTGATTATCAGCGCGACGCAAAATCACGCCGCCCGCCGAAATATGATATTCCCAGTCTTCTGTTGCGCGATATTCGTTCATTTTTCTTCCCTTATTATAAAATAGAATTTTCCGCGTTTTTCAATTTGATAGTTTGATTCCGCAATCTTTTCCGCCCAAATCTTGTCGGTTGTGACGAAAAGGTTTTCGTTGAAGTCGTCGACCGATAATTTGCCATTTTCAAACTTATCACGCCAGGTTTTTTGTTCCGCAAAAGCCTGTTCTGGGACACGCGCAAAAAATCCAACGTTGATCGTGAGATTGTGTTTTAGCGCCGCCTGTGCCAATTCTGAAAAACCGTTAATGTCGTACCGAAACCACTTATTTAGAACGATCAAGTGTTTTTGTGTGGTTACAAGATCTGCGATTTCCGGTGCAATGAATTCGCGCGTGGTAGTGTTTTGGATTTTTGCAAATCCCTCACGACGGGTTGTTGCGGCAGGACCCCACCAAATGTCGATAAATTGGATCGAGGCGATTATGCACAGCAAAATCGCAACAATACAAATGTTATTGCGAGCGAAGCGAAGCAATCTATCGGGATCGCCGCGCTTCGCTCGCGATGACAAAATAGCCTTGCCGAACCAATAAATTATTGCGAGAATCGCCGCGTAATAAAACGCCCAGGCTTCGCGAGCAATCGCGCGAAACGCTAACCAAAATTCATAGATTTTGTCAGGCGGTTGCCATTGGAAAATGGCGATTGGTCCGACGTCGATTCTAACACCAATTGCGAATACTAATAATCCGAACGCTGTGACGGCAATCAGGACGTTGCGCAACTTATTCATGGCGAATTTTGTACGGAATTCTTGGAATGATTTTTTATATCGCCCGCGCCACAGGATTGCCGCCACAATCAACATCACCCAAACCCCCAAACCAAACCACATCAACGTTTCCATTGATCCCGACGCATTCGGAAAACCAGGGATAATGGAATATCCGCCCGGGTTCGCAAAACTGAGCAAGTTGAAACTTTTTTCGTGCAAATCGCGGATTTCCGCACCCGACCCGAGCGCAAAACCGCCAATCAATATGAAAATCACACCCGCGAGCACCACCGGAATCGCAATTTGAATCAGATATTTTGTCATTCCGAGCATGGTCGAGGAATCTTTTGTCTTTTTGCGAAGATTCTTCGACTCGCTCCGCTCACTCAGAATGACAGTCTTACTTTTGTGGTTTCGCAATCCCGCAATCACCATCATCACTCCCAGCATCGGCAAAAAATAGGGGTGGATCAGCACCGCGCCGACCAACATCGCCGACCAAACCGTGATGAATCTTAGAGGTTTCGCGATTTTTTTCGCGTCCCACACCAACAAAATCCCGAGCAAAATCAACCACTGTGCCGCCAGAGCAGGGTGATATAACGTACGCGCAATCATTATCGGACTAACGACAAGAATCAGCGCACCAGCGATGATAAATAAGATTTGTTTAACAAAATCACCTGCAATTTTTTCTTCATCCTGTGATTTAATCTTTAACCACACTTTCCGCACCAAAACCGCCGCAATTCCACCCTGTAAAATGTAACAGATCAGCGCCCAAATACCGAAATATTGAAAATTGGCGGGCAACCAACCGGCAATTAGTTTCAACGGCAACGCGACCAGCGGAATTCCGTCCATAAACGTGATCGGTAAACCTACCGGATAAGCTAACCCATTAATAATTGCACCCGTCGAATCAGCGCGGAAAAATTCCCAACCCAGAAAATGCTGTGCGGTGTCGTGCGTCACACTGTAAAAAATCCAATCTGTATATCCCGGGTTTACCACCGCAAAACCGAAAAATGCGCCAAAAAACAACGCGCCGAGCAACCCGCCGAGCAAAAACGCGCCCTTGGTCGAACCTAAAAATTTCAAGATTTTCATACTAATATAGTATACCACATTCACCGAATAAACTTATGGTTGCAAAGTAGGGCAATCGTAGTAGAATATTGTTAAGGAGTAATTATGAGTAAAAGACATCGCAGTCCGGAAATACAAGCCCTACATCAACGTTCGGCACAGTTTAATCAATACGCCGACATAAAAGTAAGTGAAAGAAGAGCGACAGAATTCTTTGAAACGAGGTACGCCAAACCCAAACCGCAACCCGAAATCACCCCCCCCCAGGTCGAACAAACCGAACAAGAGCAGCCTCAACGCCCCGAACAAACCGCCATGGCGGAGTCGGCGTGCCGTTGCTTACTAACGCAGACTTATCATACCAAATATAGCAGCGGTGGAACGCCATACCAAACAACTCTCGCCGCAACTGCCGAAAGTATCGCGGATAACTGGAACATAACAATGTCGAAAGACGATCAATATATTTGGAAATTAGAGTTGAAACATTGCTATGATGACTTTTCCCCAAGAGAACGTGACGAATTAATACTCGAGATGGAACATGATTCTCATAAAGTCAAGGAGACATGTAATAAGTGTTCAGAGCCAGAACTCTGCAGTTGCCTGGCACCACGCGACGTGCGTCTTGGCATGCTGGTCGCAAGAACGATAATAGCGCAATAAGATCATGTTTGTATTCTTTTCAAAAGTTTTGTTACTTCGCCCACCTTATGATACAATAGTTAGTATAAATCTTTAATTTTTGCGAGGGAGAGTTGTTAATATGTCAAAAAAGGATAAATTATTAGGTAAGGTTTTCGGCGATCCACAGAAGAAAATTCTGAAACGATTGCGAAAGCAGGTCGATGGAATCAATGCGCTCGGTGATAAATACGCTAAAATGAGCGACGCGGAACTCGCCAAACAAACCGACGTATTAAAGAAGAAATACGCCAAATTGAGCAAGCAAGTTGAAACGGACGATAAAAAACCGGCAAAAAACACTGCCAAACCATCAAAAACTAAGGCAGATAAAAACGCACCCGAAATTATCAACAAATTATCCGACGAGGAACGCGCCAAATATGCGAAAGCAGGCGCGGGTTCGATTGATGATTTTAACGCGCTAGAAGCAATCCGTGCACGCCGAGCGGTGCAAAAGCAAAAATCAGCACTCGATGAAATTTTGCCGGAAGCATTCGCGGTGGTACGCGAAATGGCAACGCGCGTCCTTAAACAGCGTCATTTTGATGTCCAGATGATGGGTGGAATCACTCTGCACGAGGGGAATATCGCGGAAATGAAAACTGGCGAGGGTAAAACTTTGGTGGTGACCGCACCGGTTTACTTAAACGCATTGATCGGCAAGGGCGTTCATGTTGTGACGGTTAACGATTATCTCGCCCAACTGCACGGTTGCTGGATGGGATCGCTGTATCATGCGCTCGGTTTAACGACGGGCGTGATCATCAACGACGCGTCGTTTGTTTATGACTCTGAATATGTGAATGAAAATCACTTTGACAAACGCATGCAACAATTACGTCCAGCGTCGCGCAAGGAAGCCTATGCGGCAGACATCACGTACGGCACAAACAATGAATTTGGATTCGATTATCTGCGTGACAACATGGTTTCTGATCCGGAACTCCTGCGCCAACACGAATTGTACTTTGCGATCGTGGACGAGGCGGACTCGATCCTGATCGATGAAGCTCGCACACCGCTCATTATCTCTGCACCCGCTGCGGAAAACCCTGATATGTACATCAAATTTGCCGCCATCGCCGCCACACTGGAAGCACCGAAAAAAGATCCGAACGCGCCGAAATCAATGAAAAATCCACTGACGCACAAATCGATCAATCCAGAGGACGACGAGGAAGACGGCGATTACACTCTGGACGAGAAACGCCGCAGTGTAACTCTGACCGACCAAGGTGTCGAAAAGGTCGAGAAGTTGCTAGGGCTGAAAAATCTATACTCACCGGATCACGTGCGCGCGGTTTATCATATGGACCAGGCGCTCAAGGCGCAAACGCTGTTCAAGCGTGATAAAGATTACGTCGTAACCAACGACGGCGAGGTAATTATCGTTGACGAATTCACCGGTCGTTTGATGCACGGTCGCCGTTACAACGAGGGTCTGCACCAGGCAATCGAGGCAAAAGAACACGTCACCGTGCGCGAAGAATCGCAAACTCTGGCGACAATTTCGTTCCAGAATTATTTCCGTTTGTACGACAAATTGTCCGGTATGACCGGTACGGCGTTCACCGAAGCGGAAGAATTCCAACAAATTTACGGTTTGGACGTCATCCAAATTCCACCCAACAAACCGATCGTTCGCACCGACCACGATGACAAAATTTTCAAAACTGAAAAAGGTAAGATCATGGCATTGGTCGAGGACGTGCGCCAATATCACGAGAAAGGTCGTCCGGTTTTGATCGGTTCGGCGTCAATCGCGAAAAATGAGATGATTTCGCACGCACTGAATAAAGCCGGGCTGAAACACGAAATGCTGAACGCCAAAAACAACGAGCGCGAAGCGGAAATTGTCGCGTTAGCGGGTCAGGAAGGCGCAATTACTCTGGCGACAAACATCGCCGGACGCGGTACGGACATCATGTTGGGCGAAGGTATCGCCGAAAAGGGCGGTCTGGTCGTGATTGGTTCGGAACGCCACGAAGCGCGCCGTATCGACAACCAGTTGCGCGGACGCGGTGGGCGTCAGGGCGATCCGGGCGACACGATTTTCTACGTTTCAACCGAAGACGACCTCATGCGCATCTTCCAAGGCGACCGCATTGCGGCATTGATGGGTCGTTTGGGTGTCGCAGAAGATCAAGCAATCACCAATAAAGCCGTTTCAAAAACCCTAGAAGCAGCACAAAAACGCGTCGAGGGCTTCAACTTTGACACCCGCAAAAACGTTGTGCAATACGACAACGTGATCAATCGCCACCGTAAAGTGGTTTACCAGATTCGCCGCAAGATTCTGGAGGGCGATGACCTGACGCCGGAGATTTTCCGCTTGATCGACGCGCGACTCAAAACTCTGATGGCGTCGCCGATTCGTCGCGATAAAAAATTGATCGAGGAATTCGAAGAGATCTTTCCGATTGAAAAATCTGAAATTGAAAAAATCGGCAAAATCAAGAATGACAAGAAGCGCCTGCAATCCGCGCGTGCACGCATCGAGGAACTCTACGCCGACAAGGAAGACGAGTTAACGCCGGAACTACTGCGCGGTGTCGAACGCGAAATCTACATGCAAGTTCTCGATATTTTGTGGATGCAACACCTGGAAAACATGCAACACCTGCGAGAGGGTATTCATTGGCGCAGTGTCGGACAACGTGATCCGTTGGTCGAATATCGCGCCGAATCGCAAAAATTGTTCGATTCGTTGCAGGAAACTCTGCAAAATGAAGTTTTGCGCACAGTATTTCATCTGCGCCGCGATCAGATCAACGAAAGAAAAGTGGAAGATGACGAATACGAATCTGAACTAACCCGCGCCGCCGAATCTGCCGTCGAAAAAGGCGTCAACGAAGCTGGTTTGCCCGAATCGCACAACTCCGACGACGATTTCAAAGTCAAAAAGGGCACAACAACCGCCGATAAAAATCATGCCAAAAAAACCGCACAAAAGAAGAAAAAAGCCCAACGCCAGAACCGCAAAAAAGGTCGCCACTGATTATGAGCAAATCGAAAATCGCCGTTTTTGATCAGCGTGCTCTAACCCCCGATCAAAAACGGCGGTTCGAAGAACTCGGTGAAGTCACGTTTCACGGTTTCAATCCCGATATAACTGGCGACGAGTATTACGAGTTAGTTAAGGATGTTGATATTATTGCCTCAACGAAAGCAGGTTTACGCGACGCATATCCAAAACTGCACGACGTTTTCGTAACTATACCGTTTGTATCTGCTGCATTTCTCGATTTAGAACTTCTGCGTCGCAACGATGTGACTGTCGCCAATGCCCCGGGCGCAAACCGTCACGCCGTTGCTGAATGGGCTATGACGATGACGTTACTACTGATGCGAAATTTATGGGGTCAAATCAACGCCGACGGAATCGAATTAGAGCGCGGTTTACCCGTGTTAACACGAAGTTTATTCGACAGTAAAATGACGGTTCTCGGAGCGGGGAATGTTGGCAGGCGAGTCGCCGAACTAGCAACCGCCTTTGGCATGAAAGTCACGATTTTCCACCGTGGCGATAATTTATTCGATGCCGTGCGCGACGCCGACGTCGTCGTTAATGCCCTGCCATTAAATAATTCGACGCGCGGGATCCTGAATCAAAAATTTTTCGGGCAGATGAAACGGGGAAGTTACTTCGTCAGTGTTGGTTGCGAGGCTATCATAGACGATACTGCCCTGGTCTCCGCCCTTGATAGCAATCATTTGCATGGCGCAGCGGTTGACCCGGCGAGCATCAACGTCGGCGACACGCATGATCCGGTTTATCAATCCCTCAAAGACCACTCGAAAATCCTTGCGACGCCGCACATCGCGTACGCCGCCGGCAAAAGTATCGAACATGGCACAGATATTATGATCGATAACATCAAAGCCTGGCTCGACGGGAAACCACAAAATATCATTAATTAAATCGATAGGCAAAAATGCCCGCGCGAAAGAAGAGTAGGGCGAATTCCCCATTCTAAATGGGCGAATCGCCCTATTCCGAATTCATAATTAAAATAACAGAGATAAAAATATTGTGCGACATTAAGTTTTTAGGGAAAAGATGGTAGTGCATACGTCTAAAATTAGGTAAAATTAACGATTTACCTCTGTTATTTTTACATCGACCTAGACACTGGATCAATAAACGGGATGCGGACAGATTTTAGCAGGAAATAACAAAAATAATACAAAATATCACAAAATTCGCGCGCGAAGCGGCGGGCGAGAATTTCGAAATAATTATTAAATAAAAAATTATTACGTCGGGCAACACACAAGCAAAACGGGTGGTGGGGGACGCGCAACAAATCGCCTTTCGTAAATATCGCAACGTCGCACAATATATCTTTTACGACATTACACGGATCAAAACAGATGACAGCGAGGATCATCACGATGTCTAGCGATCCACTACATAAAGTGCCAAATCACCAACAAAAAATAAGAGGCTCCCGCAGAGCACCTCCATTCCTGCCGTATAAATAATCAAGTTATTACAAGATTTGCAAGTAGCACCAGCGCCCAATACTTTAACAGATACGTATCAGATATGGAAGTACTGTCGCACGCGGACCATACAAAACGTATCAAATTTTACAACAATTTGCATTATTTGGATTCTTGTTTTATAAAATATTACGTTAATTGACAATTTAATATTATATTATTTAATTAGTTTTCCACAGCCCCGCCATCCCGCCACAGCAAATCTTAATTTGACAATTATTTATTTTATTGTAAAAAATACAACACCCTCCCCTACCCCTGCTCTACGGCGAAAAACGCGGCGAGTCAATTATTTCCAATAACCTTTACCCGCTACGCGGCAATCGACATAGGCGGGTGTAATACCGTGATCGTCAATATATTTTGCCATCGCGATGATGTCGCTCGCTTGCGACGATGGGTCGCGATCGATCTGGGTTTTGAACGGATATTCCCTGTTCGACAGATAGATTTCAACATAACGAATCGCGCCGGCGGGGATTTCGATACGATTAACGGTTTCGCCGAATTCCGATATTTTCGCCACAATCTGTCCGACAGATTTCAAAAATGCCGCCGAAGCAGTCGGTTTCTCGCTGTCGATGGAATTTTTATCGACAATCTGGATCTCAGGTTCAGGAAAATAATTCTCCGTGAATACCGCTCCGCCCTCGTCGACATAGTTCGTCGTCCCACCGGTATGCCACGCCACCAACGGTTTGCGCAATTCAACCACTAATTCCGAACTCATAAATCCTGTTTTTTCTATTTTGATTGATTTAATTTCCGCGAGATTTTCGACCATATACTTGTCCAAACGATCGTTATTGCGCAAAAAACCGAATTTTTCCAACGGATTTTTAGAAAAATATTCGTTCGCAATTTTTATGTATTTATCGGATCTATTTCGTTTGATTTTTGCACCCGTCGCCAAAACTGTATCGAGTGATCCGCTATGTTCGATCACCAAAACAACGCCGCAAGCGCATAATATAAAGAATATTAACATCGCCACGCCAATTTTGCGACGCTTCGCGCGCAAAGTTTTTTCTTTTTGACGTTCAGTTTTTTCGCGTTGTTCGTCACTGAAACTCGTCAAAGTCGTCCCGCGCCGATAATTTTGAAAAGTGATTTCCGCCGTTTCGATATTGCGTCGCCGCACCATTTCATTTTTCTTTGCCCGCCCAAAAAACTTCATTATTTGCCCTTCCTGACCCGCAAAATCATGTCGACAATGTCATTTATGGCATTTGGTCGGGCAAATTTTGCCAAATTGCGCGATAATTTTTGACGCAGTTCCCGATTGGCTAATAATTTTAAGATTGCTTTCTCGAGAATTTCAGGATTTTCTTTAACGAGATCCTGTTTCACAACAATCGCCGCATCGGCTTTTTCGTAAGCGAGCGCATTTTTCGTTTGATGATCGCCGGCGAGATGCGAGTTCGGAATGATTATCACCGCCTTATGAGCAGCCGCCAACTCTGCCATGGTCGTCGCGCCTGCTCGCGTCACCACGATATCCCCCGCCGCTAGCGCCGTTAAATAATCATCGGTCAAAAATTCAACGATTTTCATATTTTCTGAATTATGTTTTTCAAGTTTCGCAGCGTTGCCTTTACCGGCGACTAATAATATCTGTGCATTATTTTTTGTGATTAATGTTGCTATTTTTACAACAACTTCATTTGTAGAAACTGCACCCAAACCGCCGCCGACAACTAAAACTAATTCTTTATTAGTGCCAAAACCCAATTTTTCTTTGGCGGTTCTCTGCTCTGTGGCGGAAAATTCGCGAATTCCATCACGAATCGGTACACCGACAAATTTAGTGATTTTTTTCGGATATTGCGGATAATTTTCGATGGGTGATCCCACAGCAATCGCGGTTGCATACCTCGCCAAAATCCGATTCGTCAGTCCCGGCGTTGTGTCGCTATCGTGGATCACGGTCGGGATTCGCAATACATGTGCCGCCAAACCGACCGGCAAACAAACGAAACCACCTTTTAGAAAAATTACATCGGGTCGCCACGCGATCAACTTTATAAAACTTTGGAAAATCGCGAATGTGATTTTGATTAAGTCAATAAAATTCGGAATATGCGTATGTGTGATATGATAAAAACTAAAATATTTATGGAAAAAATTTAGGTTCGCATAGCGCCGCCATTTACCGCTCGCGATAATGTCCACGCGTACGATTGCGCCGAGTAATTCACGCGCCTGACCCGAAAATTTGCGATCGCACCAAACACGGATTTCGGATTTTTTATCATGTTTTTTAATTTCGTTAACGACCGCTACGATTGGCGTAATATGACCGCCCGACCCGCCGCCCACCGAGAGAATCCGCATATGACACTCCTTTCACTTCACTTACTTTTCGATGAATTGTGTAATGCGAAATCGCAAAAACTAATCCTAAACTCGCCATTATAAACAACATCGACGTGCCGCCAAAACTAACGAGCGGCAACGTGATTCCGGTCAGCGGCAAAATCTGAATCATCGCCCCGATATTCATAATAATGTGCGCCGCCAACCAACCAAAAACCCCAGCGGCAACCAAACGTAAATAAACATTCTCCGTAAAATCGATTTTGTCGATAATCCGTTTCAGGAGCGCCGCAAAAATTAGCAACAGAACAACAAGACCAATAAATCCGAATATTTCACCAACGATCGCAAAAATCGAATCATGAATCGCTTCCGGCAGGTAGCCAAAGGACTGAACCGATTGACCCAAACCCCGTCCCGAAAAACCGCCCGAACCAAGTGCGATCATCGCCTGATCAATGTGATAATCCGCCGTGTCGTTACCCTGCCCCATAAAGGTCGACATACGCGCCAAACGATGCGGCGCAATCAAGATCGACCCAACGCCGAGCACCACGATGCACGAAACAATCCACAATAAATTGCTCCATTCCACACCCGCGATAACGAGCTGCATCAGGAAAATCGCGACCAACGCCACACCCGTTCCGAGATCTTTTTGCATAATGACGATTACAAATAACGAAATCATCAGCATCGCGCAAGCCGGCAATAAAGTTTTTTGCCAACTATTAATCTCGCCCAACGCGACACGTACCGCGAGAAATCCTGAGGTCAATAAAATCATTCCGAATTTCAGAAATTCCGCTGGTTGAAAACCGAACGAACCAAAATTATACCAACGACACGCGCCTTTTGTGCAAAATGCCGGCGGGATTTTTAACCAACCCATAATCGGCAATAACAAACACATAATCAGTGCGATCATAAAAATCATCACGCCGAATCGTCGCCAAAAATCCAGCGGAATCCGCGACGCGATAACGAAAGCCAAAATACTCGCGACCAAAAACATGCCCTGTCGCCACATGAATTCATTCATACCGTCGCCCGCCGTGACCGCCGGTGCAATCGAAAACAGTGTCACCAAACCGATGACCGACAAAATAGCAATTAAAACGACCAATATATAATCAGGTCGGTGTTTGCGACCTAAATCCAGTTTCGGACCGACCTTAAAAACTTTGGCTAGATTATGTAAAAACGGTTCGCTGCGACCGACGTCGTTCGACCGACGACTCATTGGACATTACCCCCCATGAGCGCCACAATGAGCCCGATAATTCCCGCCGCAATACCGACCAACCAAAACCGCATCGTAACTTTCGCTTCCGGCCAACCGATCGCTTCGAAATGATGGTGAATTGGCGTCGATAACCAAATTTTACGATGGAGAAATCTTTTTGTGAAAGCTTGAATAATCACACTGCCGGTATCAATCACAAAAACTATGCCGATAATCGGCAGAATAAACAGACAGTTGGTTAACATCGCCACCACGCCCAAACTCGTCCCGAGTGCCAATGAACCTGTGTCCGTCATAAAAAAGCGCGCCGGATAAATATTGAACCACAAATACGACAGCAGCGCGCCGACCACCGTAATGCAAAAACCCATCACGCCAAAATTTTGTTGCAACAGTGCGATTATCGCAAAAATTCCAAACGCAACTGCCGCCAAACCGCCCGCCAAACCATCTAAACCATCCGCGATATTGACCGCGTTACCCGTGGCTACCACCACGAATGCGAATAGTGGAATAATCCAAAAACCAACTTGCCATTCGCCGATGAACGGGATGTGTATGTAATCGTGCTCCAATTTTCCCCAAAAAAACCAACCGAACGCCAACCCAATACAAATCATCATAATAAATTTAATTGGCGCGCGCAAACCCGCCGCCCCACCGTCGGAACGCAAATTCAAAATGTCATCAATCAAACCAATCACCGCACCGACCACCAACGCCGTCAATGGCAAAACCGTTAATTGGCTGAAATTAAAAATTAATGTGACGACCGAAATCGCAATCACAAAAACCGACCCCGCCATGGTTGGTATGCGACGTGCGATTTTGTGAGCATGCAATTTGTTCATAACCGTCAATTTCTTGCCGTCGAGCGTGATAGTTTTTTGTTTTTTCCAAAACTTAAACCGATATGCAAAATAAGTATAAATCGGCGTCAGAATCATCGCCAGCACAAACGCAAAAATCCCAAGCGGAAATTTTGCCGCCAGAACTTCTGTTATTTGCGTTAAAGTTTCATGCATTTTTCTTCCCTTTTTTTGAAAAACATATCGTCATTTTGAAAATCCTCTGTACTGAATAATGTAATTATTTAGTTCGTCAAAGATGGGTTGAGCCGCTCTCGAACCGGCATACGCCCCTTCTTCCGGGTAGTCATCCACCCTTACCATTATAACATATTGCGGCACTTTATCCTTATCTGCGGTGAAACCAATCGCTGTTCCCGTCGTACGATTTAGCGCATATTTTCCGGTCGCATCATCGTAAATCTGCGCTGTTCCAGTTTTTGAACCGATGTAATATCCCTTGTCCTTCCCTGGTTGATTGTCCTGCCGCGCCTGATAAATCATTTCTTTCAGCTCTCGACTGGATTTTTCGCTAATGATATTCTGCGCCAGAATATTCGGTTCCAGAGTTTTTTCTTTACCCTTATGATCAACAACTCCATCAATTAGTGTCGGTTGATAATACGTCCCGCCATTAATCGCCGCCGAAAATGCCGCGGTAAACTGCACCATAGTGACCGCCATACCTTGACCAAAAGTCATATTCGCATAACGCACGCGACCGCCCTGTACATCATCGGGCGAAAACAGTGAACTTCGAGCCTCGCCCGCCTGTTCGATGCCGGTTTTTTGACTGAAACGATAACGATTTGCAAAATATTCAAACATCGTCTGGCGCGCTTGCTTTGTGATGTCGCCGTTGCCAATCTGTTGCAATTCCCAAACCACACCCGTATTTAACGACCACTGTAAAATCTGCGTTGCGGTCATATCACGACCATCGACCTGACGCGAAGCATTGCAAATCTGCGCATCGTCAATTTGAACACAACCCGTATTATGGTAAATCGTATTCGGCGTGATCACGCCCGCGTCCAACGCCATACCCGTCGTCAAAGTTTTCATCACCGAACCAGGTTCGAACGCGTAACTGGTCGTTCGATTTTGAAAGTTCGTGATGTCGACAACTTCGCTAAATTCCGCCGGATTATACGTCGGATAATTTGCCATTGATAAAATCTTTCCATTTTGCGGATTCATCACGATAATCGAACCGCTTTTTGTTCCAGCACGCTCCAAACCGTTTTTCAAGATAACCTCAGCCTGTGATTGAATACTGCGATCGATCGTCAAAATATAATCCGCGCCATTTTGCGCCGGAATACTGACATCGTCCGTACCGATCATCAACGGAATCCGCCGCACATCGGTCACAGATTGCAATAACCCGGGCTTACCCGTCAACTCATCGTCAAAAAATCCCTCAACACCATATTGTCCCTCACCATCCGTATTCACAAAACCGAGAATTTGCGCCGCCAAATTACCCTCCGGATAAGCCCGCTGCGTCGTCGGCTGAAAACCCAAACCAGCCAGATCTTCTTCCTGAATTTTTTTCACTTGATCGCGCGTCACCTGACGCGCCAAAACCAAATACTGATTTTCCTTATTATTTAATTTTTTATCAGTCAGATTACTCTCGATCATTTTATCCGGAACATTTTTCTTGATAACATCGCGTATTTTCCCGGGATTTTTCACCTGCGACGGATCGGCAAATATCGTGTACACCGTTTGATTCAAAACGAGCGGCGTGAGCTCGCCATTCTGATCACGCGTATAAATCTGCCCGCGTTCTGGATTGATCGTAAACTTACTCGTCTGCATCTGCTCCGCGACGCTCACATACTTATCGTGATCAATAATCTGTATCGAAAACAATTTCACCGCAAAAACCGCCAACACCAAAAACAACCCGACCGTCACCACACCAGTACGCGAAATTTTTTGTGTTGCCATTATGGTTATATTTTAACACAGAGTGACCAAAAAGACAAAACTGATTTTGTCTTTTTGTAAGTAAATTACAACTCCTCATCTTCACCGCCATCACCACCAGATGACGCAGCAACAATATCGCCCGTTCCCATAGCGTCAGCGCACGAACCTTCCTTCGTGCTATCTTTCGAATAATAGCAATCGTTATTAATCATGATATTGTAATCCATAATATAAGTTCGCACATGAAGCCAATATTCAGATGTATCGTCGCAATTGTTATAGTTCTTGCCGCCTACGTCACCCGAAAGCTGAATGTCGCTAGCACCACTAAGCGGTACATCGTGCGGCTTTGTGTTGTCTACATAGTTCCAACTAGTACCACTTTTGTTATCAATAGCCTTAACGCTTAGATCATCTTTGTCGATCTCCATAGCAAAGCATTGCCTTACTCTCTTTATCATGCTTTTGTCGATGTTATTCTTCATCCAGTTCGTATTTTCGTACATATCCCACATATCTGAAGTATTCGTTGCACCACTGCCGGCTAGTGTGTCCATTTCTGATTTTGAGTACGCATACAGCGGCACACCGTAGTCCCAGTCACCAGATTCCAAGGCGTACGACACACCAGTAATTTTATTGATTGCCATGCCAAATAATTGAGGTAATGCGCCAAAGAATCTCGCGACATTGCCAAGTTGCGTCGTCCAATGTTGATCCGATATATTGAAGTGAGCAGCACGGGCAATGACGTTCGCGGTCGACCGATAATCGGTCGGGTCGAACAACTTCGCCCAAAATGGTTTTTTTGCATATTCTTCAGCTAAAAATTTACGCTGGTCGTCTATGAGCTCCGCAGTTTCTAGGTGGGTCAATTCCCTGCCGCCAGTGGAGATCATTTGTTCATTAGATAGAAAATGAGCACCGTACATATCAATCGATCCAAATTCCTCTGGCGTGGTCGACTCATGAATATCGAGCGTCTTGCCAAAAATAAAGCCTTGCGCAGAACCCATTATATTACCAAGAAACTTACCGACATAATCCGTATATTTTTGAAAATCAGGGACAAGCATTCCTATAAATGGCTTCAACACATGCTCCCAAAACTTTCCGAGGACCCAGCTTACCCCTTTGCCAATTTGATCATTTATCCAATCGTTAACTTTACAGATCATCTTATCCCACACAAATTCACTAACCCCAGGAACAGCACCTATCGGGCCCAATAATCCTGCGCCAACACCGTCTATTATTGCCCTCACTATAGCACCGATCCAGTTGTTACCGCCAAACGACATGTAGCCATTATTGACATCATTCAACGCAACTGGAACCGTTGCGATTTGTTTATCGCCATAAGGTTCACCGAGTGCTGCGCGGACTGGCGCAGCGTCCCAAAAACTACTAGATATTCTTTCGTCGGTCGCGACGGTCTTGAGGTTACCGCTTTCGTCACCTTCCATGCGACCCACATAGACCTCGTCGCTGTAGAGCTTCAGTTTACTGACTTCGCCAATCTCTTCCATGTCTAAGTCTTCACTGCCACTCATAATTTGCGACCCGACACCAACAGTTTCAGCCAGGTCACCAATCGCTGTAGCCACTGTACCGGCATATTTCATTGCACCAATATGTTTATCTATCCCGTTTAAGAAACAAAAAACTTGAATGATAACCAATATAATACCAATAATAGTAAAAGCCTCTAAAACCGCTTCTGCGGTGGCCTCGGACATCCCAAGAACCGATTGCATAACGGTCTTAGCAACTGCCTTAAACCCACCTTTCGTGAAAGTTTCTGCCATTTCATCCGCATTCTTGCCGAGCAGTTTTGCAAGACGTTTTCCCAAAAAACCCAGTAACTTGTCTGTTGCCCATTTTTTTAACTTTTTGAACGGATGCAACCACGATATTTTATTAACCTTTTTAAGCGCCATTCTTGTTTTTATCCTACCAATAATATCAAACCTACCAACGTCGTTCATCTCATTAATGAAACGTCTGGCTTGGGTGTATGACATTTTACTAAGGTCGAACATTGCTTCACCGATATTGCTAATTGATTCAAGTGAATCACCAATTTTTAGTAAGCTATCGAGTTTATCCATTCCTACTTCGTTTAAATCCACTATTATACTCTGGGCGTTCCCCGCAATATTGCTATTAAAAACCAACCCGTTGTTTGCCATATTTTTTATGGCACTATCTGCCATTCTGTTACCGATTATACCTAAACGAGTACTTTGTATATTGCTAGCAATACTATCCTTAATCCCCATCGCTGTTGACTTCATGGATTTCATCATGCGCACAGAGGTTTGCGCATCGCTCACCCACATTTTAACATCTTTTACAAAATGCAAAATCTGCAAAAATTGCACTGGACCAGAGATAATCGTCCCCATAGTAAAAATGCCGCCACCCATTACTAGCCCGATTATCCAACCTGTTATCCCTTTCTTATGCTTACCAAAGAACCCCCCCTTACTCTTCGACTTGCCCTTCCCCGCGGTGTTATTGTATTGAAAACCCGGGGTATTAGTGTTGTCGTGTTCGGGTCGTGCGAGGTCGCGCATGCGTCCTTTGTCTGCGCCGCCGACGCCCGAATCACCCCGCGACAGACCACCTGATTCTACTTCTTTTCTTTCGGCGTCCAATAAACTATTTCTCGTTTCGCTCTGGCGGTCGAAATAGGTTTGGAATTTTTCGTGGTCGTGGTGAAATGCTGCACGGTTGGGGTCTTCCTCTTCGCGAAAACGCGAAAAATTATCCGCGCCAGAATCAGATTCGGGTTCGCCCGAATAATCGGCGAATTCGGAAGAATCCGTCGATCCGGAAAAATCGCTTGGATCAGCGAACTCCCTCGACTCCCCAACATCATCTAAATCATCGCGTATAGCCATTACGTCAATTTTATCATAAACATAATGAAAAGTGCAAATAAATGATACAATATAGGTATGAAGGACGTAAAGGCAATGGAAAAAGGCGCAACCACGCTGACATCATGTGGCGAGTGGGGCTCTTCCCTATGGTAGTCGAAGCCATAAAAAGTTCCATTATGGTTAAGACAGAAGCTCGCGAGCAGAATTTTAACGGTCAGAAAGTAAGAGTAACGTACTACGAACATTCGTTAAGATCGAATTTCAACGCTTCTAACAAAAAACCTCCCGAGGGAGGTCTTTAAGTGCTCGATTTTTCAGCGTAAGATCTTTAGCCGAATACGGGATTACCCTTTCAAGCACGTAACCATTATACGACGGCTGTTCTTTGTTGTTTTAGGGAACCGTCAAACATTGTTGCAATAAACCTTATATCTTGTGGAAAACTCTAGCTACCCGCTTGCGCAATCACAATCCAGCGGTCTCGCAATCCGCTCGATTGTTCCCGTCGCAACACGACAAAACCGCCGGATTAATCCGCGTGGACGACATCAACCGGTGCGGTCATCGCTGCTGCGACCGATGAACTCTGGACGCGGCTTAATGATTCTAAACGCGCGTTTTCGATTTTCAAATCGTCCTGTTCCGCCGCCAACTGCGCGCGGACTTGATTGATACTGTTCATTTCGTAACCAAACGTGCTGGTTTTAGTCAGTTGCGTCAAATACAACAATCCGAGAAACGCGATCAATAAAATAATTAAGACCGCGTGTGAAATCGGTCCGAGTTTGATCGATGACGCGTACACCGTTAAATTCTGATTGCGATTCCATGAACCGCCGCCCGCCATCGCTCGTGCACGTCCGCGCGTTGAAATAAATTCTGTTCGTTGTTTTAGCATTATTCTCCTTTTATTTTGGATTTCATGGTCAGATTTTCCCGCACGTTTAATAGGAAAATCCGTCCACAAAAAACATTTTTGTTTTAGATTTTTGTTTTTTTGGAACTCAACCCCGACTCGCTACGAATTAGAGTCGGGATCGAGTTAAGTCTTAGCCATGTCGCACAACGACTTTTTGGGCGCGCGACTTGCTGCTGGTAATTTGTATTGGCATTTTGAGCCCCTTTCTTTTTATTTTTATTTTGTTTTTACGGCGGCGCGGAGTTTTGCGCTCCTCGCGCGCGGATTGTTAACGTCATTCATATCACCGCTGATCGGATGTTTGGTCAGGTTTTTCATAATCGATTCAAACCCAGCCTCGCACTGATCTTTCAGAAAATTTTTCACGATTCGATCTTCCAAGCTATGGAAACTGATAATCGCCAACCGACCACCCGGATTCAGAAGATCCGGCAGAACCGGCAACACGCGTTCCAGTTGCCCGAGTTCGTCATTAACTGCGATCCGGACGGCTTGAAAAGTTTGCGTAGCGGGGTGAATTTTACCCCATCCACCCTTCACTTTCTTCACCAATTCGGCGAGGTCGGTCGTCGTCATAAATGGATTCTTTTTGCGCGTCGTGGCAATCGCATGCGCGATTTTTGCCGCCATGCCGGAACGCTCCTCCCCATATTCAGTCAAAATTCGGAAAATATCTTTTTCGGAATAGCGATTCACGATTTTCGCCGCGGTCAAATCTTGCGATTGATCCATGCGCATATCGAGAACCCCCTCGCCCCGAAAACTAAATCCCCTATCGAACCGATCGAGTTGCGGTGATGACACACCCAGATCCAACAAAATCATATCAAATTTTTCGCCCTGCTCACTCAATTCTTGTGCCGCGTTCAGAAAATCCAAACGGATTACCCGCGCGCCATTCTGCGCCAAATCTTCTAACTGTGAAATCGCGAACTCATCGCGATCCACGAGCGTCGCCAAATTCGCCGCACCAATGCGAGCAATAACCTCCCTGGCATGTCCGCCATAACCGGCGGTCAAATCCAAGTAGGTCTCACTCTGCGCTGGTTTCAGCAAATCTAAAACTGCGTCAAGTAAAACTGGGATATGGAGTTGTTGTGGTGTTGTCATATCTTTTTGTTACGGAGGTCACCTATTCGACAATCAGTTTTTGTTTTATTTTTGTTTGTTTTATTTATAAGTTAGTTTGCGCTTTCGTCATGCGACGACTGCACAACCATATGAGAGACTTATGTGTGAGGTGGAGTTTTGGTTTTTAGAACCATGTGCCACGATCCATTCGTGCCGGCGATCATCTTCCGGCTGATTGTCGAGTAGTTGACCTCTGTAAGATGTTAATGTGCATTTGTTTGGTCGATTCCGGCGTTTAGCGCCAAACCAACCATGTATCTATCCTGTCATTCCGAGCACAGCCGAGGAATCTATTTTATGCGTTCGCCTCCTTCGCTGTTAATCGCCAATATCTGCCCGCCCGCACCGCTATAACTTCGCGGTCAATGCCAGCATATTCAACCAAGTGCTGCTCAATCATGAACCGCCCCTGTTTGTCGTCCAGTTCAGCCTCCGACTTGCCGCTGCGAAATTTGACATTCAAATCCGCAACTCGCTCATCGAGGATATCACCTTGCAAAGCCACTTCCATATCTTCCTCCCATACCGATTTCGGATACAGGTGCAAATATTTCCCGAAGCCCCGCGTGACAACGATGCCGCCCTCGAATTCTGATCGTAACTCGCTCGGCACCGTTAGCCGCCGTTTATCGTCGAGTTTCCTTTCAAAATAATCGATTTTGCCCATCGCCCTTCCTGCGTTAAATTTATTGGTTATTTTGTGTTCTGTGGTGTTTATTTGTTTTCCACTGCGCCCATTATATACCCACATTGACCCACATGCAATAGTTTTTTTACACATTTTACCCACTCAATCTAAAATCCTGTGGATAAGTCCAAACTTTACAGATTACCATTCATGCAATATGTTGTCAAAAATACAAAAAGAGCGGTGTTCAAAACCGCTCATTATAGAACAACGACTATTTAAGATTCTGCGTCTTCGCCCGACCCTACTAAATCTTTGCCCGCTTCTAGGGCTAACATGGTATCAAGCATCATTTTTCGCATGGTCTCAAGATGATCCCCCCCCCCGCTCGTATTCGTCAAGGAGAGCCGCAAAAATCGGACAATCTCTGGTTCTTGCACGGGGGCATTCATTATACTTATTCATAATCTGTTACCTTTCACTTAAATTACACCTAACGCTGGGCAACCTATCTCATGCCCTATCTTCCCATTGTAGCACACTTTAATTAAAAAGTCAAGCGAAATAAGTGATTTACAGCAATTTTCGTGCAATTTCGACATTTTTTGGCAAATCTGTGACATCACTAACTTCCCCGCGGCAAACTAAAAATCCGCGGGAATGCGGCAGGCGGTCGAAACCGCGGAAATTCACGACTTGGTCGTCGTATAATTCGATCGCATCAAATTTTATTGCATTCGCCGATAATGAGAGCCGGCAGATCGATTCGCGCTTTCTCGATTTTGAAATTCTGCGTCCATTCGTCGCCGATGGTCAAAATAAACAAATTTTCCCTGGATTTCATAAATTCGGCGACTTCCGCATATAAATACCCTTCTAAATCGTCAAAAATCGCGGGGTTGATCGCTGTTTTGGCGCACGCAGTTTCGATATTTGCAAAACCCATCGCCACAAAGATCTCGTCAAAAACCTTTTTGAAATCGCGAAATTAATATTCCGCCAAAAACCGATTACCCGCGGTGTAGACCGCGCAACAGCGTCGACGCACCCGTGCCACCACCAATAACCACGACCTTCGTGTCGATATTTTCTCTCATATTAAACTAAAAATTATTTGTCCCAATCAAAACCTTCACCAAAGTGACCGTATCGCGCGGTCGGTTCGTAAATCGGTCGTTTGAGATCGAGTGTCGCAATAATTCCCCGCGGAGTCAAATCGTACTTATCCGAAATTTCCTCGTGCGCACCATCGATAATCACGGTTTTTTCCAGAGGTTCAGCCACACCAATCGCGTACGCGAGACGCACAAAAACTTCTTTCGCTTTGCGCTCGCGCAAATAATCCACCGCCACGCGCCGCGCCATGTACGCCGCCGAACGATCAACTTTGCTGGCGTCCTTGCCCGAAAACGCGCCGCCGCCAACCGCAATGCGCGGACCGTAATTGTCCACCGCCAACTTGCGCCCTGTCAAACCTGTATCCGCCTCGAATCCGCCCTGCACCCAGTCGCCCGCCGGATTCACGAAAATTTTCACTTCATCCATCATCGGCGCGTACTGCTGTTCGCCCAACCACGCGCGAACGTTATTCTCCAAATCGTCGTGTTCGACATTTTGGAAACTCGCCACCACTGTTTCAATCTGACCATTTTTCAACGTCACCTGGGTCTTGCCGTCAAATCGATACTGTTTGTAAATATATTGATTCAGCCGGCGCGACAACACAACCTCCATCGGCAACAGTTCCGGCGTTTCATCGCACGCATAACCGATCATAATACCCTGATCGCCCGCACCGCCAGTATCAACACCCGCCGCAATTTCCGGCGATTGATGCACGACGTTGACCTGAACACCGTATTTGTAATCTGTAACGCGTTGCGCAATTTCGCGGATATTAATGTTCGCGGTCGTCGTTAATTCGCCCGTAATCGTCACGATCCCATGCCCGCCCATAGATTCGATCGCCACGCGCGAATTCGGATCTTGTTCCAAACACGCGTCCAAAATCGCATCCGAAATTTGATCGCATAATTTATCCGGATGATGCGGCGATACGCTCTCCGCAGTGCGATATTCGATATGTGTACCATTAGACATAACATTTCTCCTCTCGGCTGGAATTAGCACACTTTCGTCTGTCTGAACAATTGTTGCTGATGAGTCATCGTGCCAGTCACTCGTCATCTCTTAATGTTAAATTGTGATAAGATTATAGCACTTTAACGTTTATTTCGCAAGATGTATTGACAAAAAACCATAAGTGTGATACACTGTCTGTGCGATCACCAAGTCGCATGTATTTGGTGTTGTCTTTTTTTATTTTACTTCTGCACCGTCACTCTGAATTTTCCAAAATTTACTTAAACAACTTCCCCAACTTTTCCTGCAACCGATCGGCGGTGGTTTTGTCGGTGTTGCCGTACAAACCTAATCCCCAACAATTGCTGTCAAAGAAATCGCGGGCGGTGTCGATGATGCGTTCGCGGGTGATGTTGTTGATACGGGCGGGTTGCGCCGCGAAATCCTCGATGCGTCCGTCAAAGAAATAGCGATTCGCCAGCCAATTATTGATCTGTCCCACCGTTTGTATTCCCATCTGATGCCGACCGAGCGCGTATTTTTTCGCCGAATCGATTTCCGATTCCGAGAGGTCACCGTCCTGGATGCGCGTGATTTCGCGCACAATCAAATCAAAAACTTTATTCAGTTTTTCCGGTTCGACCGCCGCGCCGAAATCCCAACTGGAATTATGTTCGCCCGCGGAAGTATCCGACCAAATACCGTAAATCAGACCTTTTTCGCGCGCTTTGCCTTGGATGCGGCTGTGCAACGTCCCGTTCAAAATGTGGTTCAGGGCGTCCATCGCCGCGTCTTCGTCATCGCTCAAACGACGCGACAGACTCATCGTCCAGCCGAACGTGATATCCGGCACGTCCTTGCGGCGGATCACAAATGGCGCGAATGAATGCAGTTCATCAACGGGTAGCGGCGGACGATCGCCATCAATCAACTCAAAACTATTCAAAATTTCGCGCAGTTTCGTCAACTTACCCGTAAAATCACCCGCCACCACGAAACGCAAATTACCCGCGGTGTGCGTGCGATGATAATGATCGCGCACATCATCCACCGTCACATTCGGCATTAAATCCAAACGTTCCTGATACGTCAGAGTTGTGTCGCCGAGGAGTTGCGCCGCTTTCGGCCACAACACGCGCTCTGCGTCGGACAAATAACCGGTCAGTTCGCTTTTGACATTGCCGTATTCGGATTTGAACTCTTCATCAGTAAACTTCGGATAACACAGCACTAATTTTTGCAGTTCCAAAATCCGATCCCACTCAAATCCTGCGCAAGTCGCCACATATCCCATTCCCGTACCCGATGTGTAGGCATTATGATACGCGCCGTTTTCCGTAAAAATCGTGTCGAATTCCGTACCGCTGTTGAAATCGCGGTTTGCACCGAACGCCATGTGTTCCATGATGTGCGCGGTTTCCCATTTTTGCGCCGCATTTTTAACAAATCGATCACCCGCACGGAAATGAAATTGCGTACTCATAACCGACGCACCTGGCACGTTGACAATCAGCCCCCGCCCGCCAGATTTCAAAACAAACTCTGAAACTTCGTATTGCATTTTTCTCGCTTTTTCCTAAAACTTGATAGAAATATTTTAGCACATTTTTATAGAAGTCCAAACTACCAACCGCCCCCGCCGCCACCACCGCCTCCGCCGCCAGAAAATCCGCTGCCGCCCGATGAAAAGCCGCTGCCGGAACTCGAGAATGAGCTGATGGAATGGGCGAAATCGGTGGCATTGAACGATGAAATCGATCCGATGCCCGCGCCACCGACGTACCAAACTGGGACGAGCGATGGGTTTTGGTCGTAATAGACCTGCAACGCTTTCGCCCAATCTTTTGTGATGCCGAAAATCACCGCGAATGGCAAGAGTTTTTCGTATAATTTGATGATTTCCTTGCCATCATGATTAACGCGCTCCGCACCCTTGACCGATTGTAAAACTTTCAACCGTTCCGCCTCGGCGAGTTTCATGTACATTTTGAGGCCCATTAAATATTCTCTAGCTTCCATGCCTGCGAGGCTGATTGGTCTATATAAAACCACTGCGACAAGTAGCACAATTACCCCAGGCGCATACGCGAGTGGCAAAACTGATTCCAAAAATATTGCGCCAAAAACCATACCTGCAAATAATGCTATCGTAACAAACATTAAGACTACATTTAGATTTAAATTAGCTCGATAAAACCCGCGCTCTTTATCGAGCCGTTTTTGGATTTTATCTATTGTTTTCATGATGGTTACTGACACACTCTGGATATCACTGGTTTTGATGATTTCACCAACCGTCAATTTACCGGCGAAAACCAAACTCAAAATATCCCGGTCGTCCTCGGACAAATGATCGTCCGGTAATTTCAGGAGTTTAATGCTGAATTTTTTACCACCCAAAGTCTTCTTTTCCTCGATAATCTCAATGTAATGATGAACCGCCAAGTTGATCAGAGTCGCCGGAAAGAGAGTTTGCTGACCATTCGCCGCGTTCGCCGAAAACCACAACGCCGATTCGGCGACGCTCATATCTTTCGGTGGCAAGTATTCCGGAACAATCGCGTGACCGGTTTTTGCGGGTCGGTATTTCGTCATCACAATCATCAACCGAACCACCGCGCCGATCGTCAGGAACACCGCGCTGACCGTGATTAGCCAAAACACCCATGTCGGAACGCCGAACATCGCGCCAACATCGAACGCCGGTTTTTTGAACGTGCCAGGTTTGAATCCGATGTCGAAAGTTAGAGTTTCGCCCGCGGATACCCCCACCATTTGCGCTTTGCCGCCAACTAAACCGATTTGATCGGTCGGCGATTTGAAAATTAATACTTTTTCGTCGCCATCATCAATTATTTCAATCTCGCATTCGCGGTCATCCTCGCCAATTGCGCATTTGACGCGACCATCTAATTCCGAAACCAAATCCGCCGGAATATGCACGATCGCGGCAACTAATTCGAAATTTTGCTTCCAACCCGTACCGTTTGCTTTCCAATAAAATTCATCGCCGTTATCGAAATTGCGCGTAACATTGGTTGCCGACCAATCGATTTCGTATTCCATCGTCCCGTGCACCATTTTGTCGGTATCGCCGATCCGAATTACTGTGAAATCACCGTTATTATATGTCGTCCATGTCCCGCCCGCAACGCGATCAATTTTTAAATCAAAACTGTGCGTTTCAGTTTTCGCCTTGCCATCAAATTTATAAAATTTTGGCAAAGCCCGTTCGATCCCGTGATTATAATTATTCGATTCTTCAAACTCCGCAACCAAAAGTTCCTTGACTTTTAATTTTGATGTACCGTCGTCGTCGCGCGACAAATAATAATCCGCCGCGAATCCCGAAAAATAAAACGGCGTCACACTATCCGAATCCGCCGCCACCGCACCCACAAAACCCAGTTGACCAACCACCAGGATCGCCAACACGCCCCACATGAATACCCTAAACCTTTTCATACTATAATTGTAACATACTTTGCGATTGTTTTGTTGTGTTACTTCCATATTGAGCGACGCGAACCGTTTTCGTTCCGCCGACCTCTTTAACCCCTCTACGTCCGGAGTGAAGCGGGACGAAACGGTGAGAAGGAGCGGGAGGTATGAGATTGCTTCGCTACGCTCGCAATGACAAAAGTAAATTCAAATACGAATCCTTATCGATCGCACCCAGAAACATATATAATCGCGGTCCGGAATCCGCGCTGATCAACATCTGATAAACATTTTTGAAAAACTGACTTTGGATTTTTTTCAGTTCTTTCTCGTCCACCCCAACATTTACGATTTTCGGAATCTCGTAAAGATAAGTTCGCAGATCCTCGCTGGTTGGATCGTTATCGCGCAAATATTCGTACAACATTTTAATTTCCGCTTTTTCCGAATCCGTTCGTTCCGCAAAATACGCCACGTTAAATTCAGAATTGAGATGCACTACGTTGTCCGGCGAATATTTTTCCAACCAATTTTTCGCGAGTCCCAAGCGTTCGGAAAAATCGGCAACCTTATAATTCTCACCGATTTTAGCGAAAATTTTTTCGAGTGCACCGGGGTTAAAATTCACAATCGATCCGAACGACGCCAACTGATTCATCGGCACGGGCGTGATTGTGCGACCCGCGAGCAACGAATATTCAATCACCCGACTCGTCAACGCGTCCGCCGTACCGTTTTGATACGCGATGAACGAACGATCAAATTCAAAATATTGTTTCAGGATTTCGTCATCAAAACATAAATTAAAGGCTTTATTGAGTGCAAAGCGCGAATATAACCACAGTACCATCTCCGGTTGGTAAACTTCCAACATGGTTTTCGGCGTGATATTGATGCCCGAGGATCCCGACATCTTCCCCGCCAAACCGCGAATTCCCACGAACTCAAACATATTGAAAATCGGCGGTTCGAATCCAAAAATCTCGCGCGAAATGCGCTCGCCGACACTGCGGCTGCCGCCGTCCGAACCGTGATCCTTGCCGGCGGGTTCGTAATCGACACCTTCATACTGCCAACGCATCGGCCAATCGATTTTCCACGCTAATTTGCAATGATGATCTTTATGAAAATCGAAATCACCCGCGTATCCACATTTGCATTCATAACGCGCGATCATTTTTTCTTCATCAAAATCCACGATGGTCGTATTATCGCGATGACAATCGACGCAATAAATCGACACCGGAAAATAATTTTCGCGCGCGCCTTCCTCGGAATCCTGCGACCGAAAATCCTCGATAATATCGAAAATTTTGTGACGATTTTGGAGCGCTTTAATAATTCCATCCGTATATTTTCCAGATTTATACTGCGCCGCCTGATATTTCCAATCAACCTCGATTTGAAATAGTTTCGTCGATTCCTCGAGTTCGGCTTCGAAATGCCGAGCGTAAGATTCATGCGTTTCAAACGGATCCGGCACTTCCGTTAGCGGAAATCCGATATATTTCGCCATCTCCTCCATCTTATCCTCGGGCAGATTTTTCGGAATTTTGCGAAAACGATCGTATTCGTCCCACGAAAACAACAAACGCGCCTTTTTGCCGCGGTGGCGCAATGCCTGACACACAAAATAACTCGTGGCAATTTCGCGAAAATTACCAAAATGAACCGAACCCGACGGAGTAATCCCCGCCGCGCACACGTATTCTTCCTTATCTGGATTGCGCGCAATAATCTTCTCCGCGACCTGATCCGCCCAGTGGATATTTTGACTTTGCTGTACCATATTATTCTATTTTACCACATCTCCCTGGCATTTTTGACAAATCCCGATGATTTCAAAATGGTGCTCGATCGCTTGAAATCCGGCTTGGCGCGCCAAGAGGCTCATGATCTTTTCCAGTCGTTCGTCGTTAATCTGCACCGTCGCACCGCATTTTTTGCAGGTCGCATGGTGATGATGCGGACGAAAAATCTCACCTAGTTCATACAGATTTTTGAACCCGCGCGACACCACCCGCAAAATCCCCGCACGCGTCATCGCGTCGACCGAACGATAAATACTCGTAAAATGCGCTTCGTCGGCGATTAAACTCGCGATTTTTTGAATCGACAGCGGTTCATTGACCTGATTCAAAACCCGAAAAATCGCCCGCCGATTCTCGGTCACCCTTAAACCTGCTTTTCGCATATTTTTCAGGAAAATCTCATCTAAATCTTGCATCTTTCTGCTCCTTATTGCAAATTATTTGCAATAAGTATAGCATAAGATTTACATATTGACAAACTAAAACGCTTGTGCTATACTGTCTGCAATCGACCACCATATCGTATGTGTTTGGTGTTGTCTTTTTTTGTCTCACTCCTGCCCTTGCCACGTTAGCGACGCGAACCGTTTTCGTTCCGCCGACCTCTTTAATCCCTCTACGTCCGGAGTGAGGCGGGACGAAACGGTGAGAAGGAGCGGGAGGTATGAGATTGCTTTACTACGTTCGCAGTGACGGCTGTTGTATCTACAAATCGTGATTTATTTCGACGATTTCATAGACTTTTTTGGAACGCGGGGCGGCGATGGAAACTTGGTCGCCGACTTTTTTGCCGATTAATTGCTCGCCGAGGGGGGATTTATCGCTGATTTTGCCGTTGCCCGGGTCGGCTTCGACGGCGCTGACAACTTTGAATTCGCGTTTTTTGGCACCATCGGTGACAATGACGGTATCGCCTAACCCGACTTTGCCGTCGCTGGTGCTTTTGATGATGCTGCAATTTTCTAAAATAGTTTGAATTTCACGAATGCGTGATTCGGTGCGATTTTGGAGTTCGCGCGCCGCCGAATATTCGGCATTTTCGGAGAGGTCGCCAAATTCGCGCGCCGTCGCAATGCGTTGCGCCATTTCGGGACGCGTCGCAATCAACTGCTCCAACTCCTCTTCTAACTCGCGCTTGCCATGGCGCGTCAAATGAATTTTTCCTTTCGCCATATAGATCTCCTAGATTTATTAGTTTTTAACGCCCGTCAAGTTTACCAAAAAGGTCGTCCGGCGTCAACATTTCCACCGCACTATTCGTACGCTGTTTGTACTCGATTTTCCCCTGTTCTATGGTCTTTGTCGAAATTACAACGCGATGTGGAATACCCATCAAATCCGCGTCGGCAAATTTCTCGCCCGGACGCGCGATTTCCGATGGACGGTCGTCCCACAATACTTCAACACCACGGTTTTGCAAATCCTGATATAGTTTTTCACATTCGCGGCACACATTTTCGTCGTCGCCAATTTGCGCCAAGTAAACTCGAAACGGCGCGACATTATCATGCCAAACCAAACCGCGATCGTCGGCGAAAACCTCCGTGAGCGCCCCCACGAGGCGCGAAATCCCAATGCCGTAACAACCCATGACGATGTGTTGCTGTTCGCCGTTCTGATCCAGATAATACAGCCCCAAACCGTCCGTATATTTGCTCTCGAGCGGGAAAATATTCCCCACTTCGACGCCTTTATGCACTTCGTAAACTTTGCCGGACGCGGTGTGCAAATCGCCCGCGCGTGCGGTTTTGATATCGTAAAATTGATCAGGAGTCGGCAAATCGCGCTCCCAATTCACGTTGACCGCGTGTTCGCCGGTGCGATTGTTCCCTGTTTCGAAATTGACCAAATCGGAACAGGATTCATCGACCACCACACGCACGCTGTCCGGCAAATTGAGTAATCCCGCATAACCGACTTCTGCGCCAGTCGCACGGCGAATCGTGTTTTCGTCCGCTAATTTGATTTTTTTCGCACCGACAACTTTGCGTAATTTAGTTTCGTTGACATCGTGGTCGCCCCGCACCGCCGCGGCGATGATTTCGCCGTTTTCGCCCTCGTAAATCATGGTTTTGGTGGTCGATTCGATCGGCACATTTAGGAACTTCACCAATTCCGCCACACCGACCACACCCTCACCTTTCACATTTTCCAGCGGTTTTTGTTCGGTCGGCTGCTCGACTCGAAACGCGTGCGCGGGTGCGATTTCTTCGTTGTACCATAAATCCGTATCGGGAACATGATACAGCGTATCCTCGCCGACATCGCACAGTGTTTGGTATTCGTCGCTGTAACGCTCGGTGAAATAACCGCCGTCAGCCTTAGTGCGGAAAGTGATATCGCCGATACCTAATCGTTCGTAAACGCGCGTATAGGCGGCTGCGACTTTTTCGTAAACCTCTTCGTGTTCGGCTTGACTACGCGCAAAACTATACATGTCTTTCATGACAAATTCGCGCCCGCGCAACAGACCCGATTTGGCGCGTTTTTCGTTGCGGAATTTGTTCTGAATCTGGTAAATCATCACCGGCAGATCGCGGTACGAACCGACGCTGTCGAATAACACATTAGTGATCGGTTCTTCGTGCGTCAATCCTAAACCTAGTTCCGTGCCGTTTTTGAGTTTCGTTTTGAACCAATTGTCCACCACCGCATCGTCCCAACGATTAGTTTTTTCAAATAATTCGCGCGGTTGCAGCGCCGTCATCATAACTTCGTGACCGCCGACCGCGTTCATTTCCTCGCGCACGATGCGCTTGATATTTTCCAAAACCCGCAACCCGAGTGGCAAATAGGCGTAAACTCCCGCCATTTCCTTATGTATGAATCCGGCGCGGATCAATAGCTGCGCATTTTTCGCCACTTCGTCAGTGGGCGTGGTTTTCGATGTTTTTGTAAAAATTTTCGTTCTTCTCATAACTTCCTCCTGATTAAATTTTGCTGAATTCCAAATAAAAAAATAAATCTACCGCGCGAGCGGCGGGCGTGTATGAAATTGCAGAATTTCATGTTTCATAGTGGATATTTTAGCACTTTCATGAACTTTTCACAAACTTCGGATTAGTCAATTTCAGTTTTCGCGCCTTATTCGCCCATTCATCGGCGAGTTCGTTGAGCTCCGTGCCAACATGACCACGCACCCACACCAATTTGGCGTTCGATTTTTGATATAATTCAAACAACGGTCGCACGATGTCGAGATTTTGGATTTCACCCTTTGATTTCTTTTTCCAACCATTCGCCGCCCAACCCGGCGCCCATTTTGTGAGCACGTTGATCCAAAATTCTGAGTCAGAACGAATTTCACACACCGTCCCGTCCGCATCATTTAACGCCGCCATGATCGCGAGACCCTCCATGCGAATATTCGTCGTCGCGTTTTGCGGCATCATCGAACCCTCCGGCTCCCCACCAATCACGCGCGGTTTCCCATCACGAATCACCGCAAACCCCCCCGGACCCGGATTCGGCGATGCCGAACCGTCAGTAAAGTAAATAATCATGAGAATATTTTAACACAAGAACAAGTTTAACGCTTTACTAACTCACTTGCGCCCAATCTGGCAATTGGAGCGGTTGTAGCGATCCGTCACCATCACCCTTGAGAACACGTTGTCGAATACTTTCTAATGCAGTAAAATTCTTTGCTTCGTTGATCTCTCTGTGCAACGCACCGGGATTATTCCCCGACAAAAATTCTAAATCCTCCGCTGACATGCCGACAGCTGTCCCGCCCATCTCGACTGCGTTCTCTGGAATAATCGGTTGCGGTTCTCCCTCAACCATCGTTTTTGGTTTTTTATTCTTACCTCTTCCCCATGCCATATTACTAACAAGTATATCCCAATTTAACCATTTGCGCAATAGTCCGAAATCAAACAAAAAAGCCAGCAAACTTGCTTTCGCAAAATCCCTGTCGTACTCGAATCTTGTCGCATGCAATCAGAATAAAAAATCCACCCAAAGGGGTGAATTTCTTATTTTGGTACACTCGATACGATTCGAACGTACGACCTTCGGCTCCGCAAGCCGACGCTCTATCCAGCTGAGCTACGAGTGCGTGTATTTTCGGGTTATCTTGGTCGGGGCGATCCGACTTGAACGGACGACCTCGCGGTCCCAAACCGCGCGCGCTACCAACTGCGCCACGCCCCGAAAGACTAGAAAATTATATCAGATACTTCGATTTTGCGCAAGCGATTTATTCCGCATTCTCCGCGCCCCGATGCTTCATATACCGACGCACCATCTCAACCAAACTTGATTTCGCAACGTGACCGAGGGCGATTTGGTCATACCATTCCCACTCGCCGAAATCCCCGATCGGACCGAGGCAATTCCCCGTGGCATCGAGCGTCGACGACACCATCTCAACCCTTGAAAAAATCCCTTCCCCTGTCCTCGTAATTCTCGTATCTATTTCCTCTAATCTGCGATCGCGCGCCTCCAAAATCGATATGTGTTCACTCTCCGCCATCTGCATCACTAATTTAGCATGTAATTCGGGTTTATCGCGATAATACGGTGGTGGATTATTGAGCGTGTGCTGAATATACCGTCCCATCACAGTCGGTGCGCGAGAAATATTATCAAACTCCCGCCACATTTCCAGTTTCGTGCCTATCCGCGCACACGCTTCTCTGTATCTATCGTATACTTTTCCCAATTTCCGATCCGCATAAAACAGCGGTATTAATCTCGGATCACCATAATCATGCGCCTGGTTTAACGATTCATAAGTTTCTCGCGGAAAATCGTCGCTGACCATCAACTGGACCTCTGGTTTACTATCTAATTGCTTCAGGGTCTGCATAGCCTCCACTAGCGGTTCGCTAAAAACCGTGCAGGCGGTAAAAATCCGCGCGCTGTCAACCTCAACATTGTTGTCGCCCAAAGCTCGGGCAAACGCCAATGCACCCTCCCCGTTTAACGCCGGTTCGCCACCGCTAAAATATAAATACCGTATGCAACGAATGTTATTTTTTGCAAACAGCGCGTCGATCGCCGCGGTCTGTAAATCAACCGGTTCCGCATCCCCGCGATAGCAATGCCCGCACCGTCGCGGACATCGGCGCGTCGGCAACACGCCGAAACTATCGAATGCGAGCGGCAACCTTGACTCATTATATTTTTTCATGATTCCCTGCTCTCTAATATAGTGCCAATTATTTCGATTGCCGATTTGACGGTAATTCCATCCTCATCTTTTTCCGGATTAACTTCCACTAAATCCGCGCCCAACAAACGACCGGTTTTTGCAATCGCGGAAATCAGAAATTTCATCTGCGCCATATCTAACTGACCACCCGGATAATTCACACCCGGCGCGAGATCTGGTCTCAACGCGTCAATATCAACGGTCAGGTAAATCCCATTCGTACCGTCACTCGCGCACGCGATTACCTCTTCTACCGCCTTTTCGATTCCTCCACACCACGTAGTGACAACCATGTGTTCGTCATCATAATGCACGTACTCCGTCATCTCATTAACACCAATAACAGCGGTGTTTTTCGGATCAATCGGATCAAGATCTGGGTTCATAATTCCTGCCGGACGCTCGCTCTTGTCTGTTAAGACTCTCATAACGTTGGCGCAATTCAAATAATTAGCAAAAAAGTAGTTTTTCTGCATATCAGTGTGACGATCAATACTAATGAGACCGATTTTTCCAAAATATTGCTGCGTCGCGAGCGCCGGACCGACAGTAATCGAATGATCACCGCCAATCGTCAACGGAAACCTCCCGCTCTCATGGATTTCCAGAGTGCGAGCATATAGTTGATTCGTAACCACAAGCGCGCTTCTATGCGCCCCGAAATCCGATGATTGAAAATTGATTCGCCGATCCTTGCCATCAACAACCTCAACACCCTTTTCAGATAAAGATTCAATCAACCCCGCCTCGCGCAACGCGTCGGGCGCATACCGACCGCCCTCATGCATCGTACCAAAATCATACGGCGCATTGCTGATATAAACCTCTTTCACGGGTGTTCGCTCTATCATCCATACATTATAGCACATTTCGCGAAAAAACGCAAGCCGTTTAGGCTGGCGTTTCGTGTGCGCCTATTTTTCCCAACAGCAAACAATCCCATGACCTTACCCGATCACGAGAACAGTGTATCACACTTATGCTAATCTGTCAAGTATTTCCGATAGTTCGTCGATTTTCACCCTCACCTGCTCCATCGTGTCGCGATTACGCACCGCGACGGTGCCGAAATTCGGCGAGGTTTCGTCGAGGGTGTCGAAATCCACGACGACGCACGACGGCGTGCCGATTTCGTCCTGGCGGCGATAGCGTTTGCCGATGTTGCCGTTGTCGTCGAATTCGCACATCATTTTCTGTGACAGCATGTCGTAAATTTCGCGGGCTTTTGCGACCAACTCCGGTTTGTTTTTGAGGAGTGGAAAAACTGCCGCTTTAATCGGCGCTAGTTCCGGGTCGAGTTTTAAAACCACGCGTTCGCCGTCGCCAGCTCTTTCGACCGTATACGCATCGCACAAAAAGGTCAAAAACATGCGTCCCAGCCCAACCGAAGTTTCCAAAATCCACGGAATGTATTTTTCGCCGCTGCCGGGATCGGTGTAATTCAAATCTGTGCCGGAATATTTCATATGTTGAGTCAAATCGTAATCAGTGCGATCGTGAATGCCTTCTAATTCGTCGAAACCATACGATGGGAAATTATATTCGATATCCCACGCGTCGTTGGCGTAAAAAACCAAATGTTCGTGTTGTTTGAACCGTAGATTTTCCGGATTGACGCCGAGACCCACATACCAATCCATGCGTTCTTGCTTGATTTTCTGGTACGGCTCTTCGTTTTCGTGCGGACGAACGAAATATTGCGTATCGGCCTGTTCAAATTCGCGACAACGAAAGAGAAAGTTGCGCGGGCTGATTTCGTTGCGAAAGGCTTTGCCGATTTGCGCCACACCGAATGGGACTTTGACCCGACATGTATCAACGATATTTTTGTAATTCAGGTAAATCCCCTGGCACGCCTCGCCCGGCAAATAAACCGGCGCGTCGTTTTGTTCGGTGAAATCGCCCAGGTTCGATTTAACCAACAAATTGAACATTTTGGGTTCGGTCCAAGTTTTCTCGCCGCAACTCGGACACTTGATCTGTGATTTATGGGCGTCAAAAATTTCTTGTAATTCTTTTTCCGACATTTTTTCGTCCGCCGCGACATTGATTTTCGCGAGTTCCTTGTCGACGCGAATACGCGTATGGCAGTTCTTGCATTCCGACAGTGGATCGGCGAACCCGCCGACATGCCCGCTCGCCACCCAAGTTTTTGGATTCTTGAACATCGCCGAATCTAAACCAACATAGTTCGATTTTAGTTGAACATTCGATCGCCACCAAGCTTTCTTGATATTATTCAACAGCTCCACGCCATACGGTCCGAAATCATACAGACCGGCTTCCCCGCCGTAAATTTCCGAACCCTGATAAATAAATCCGCGCCGTTTGCAAAATGCAATTATTTCATCCATTGTTTTCATGAAAATATATTAGCACATTTGATGTGTTTTACATACTGTACGGGAGCGACGCGAACCGTTTTCGTTCCGCCGACCTCTTTAAACCCCTCTACGTCCGGAGTGAGACGGGACGAAACGGTGAGAAGGAGCGAGATTTAGTTGCTACTGCATCGGTTGTTGCGGGAAAATCGGATTAACGGCTGGGGCTTGACCCGCCAAACTTTCAACGTTGAGTCTCGGGTCGGGTGCGGGTGCGGATTGTGGTGCGGGTGCGGACGGCGGGTTGACCTGTACCGCTACCGTCATGGAATCTGGTTGGATTGGTTGAGCGGTCGGGACTGGCGCAACAATGTTCGGATTGGTTACGGTTTGTACCTGCATCGGTTCGGCGGGCATGGCGGGAGCTTCAACGTTTGCCACGCTGCTCGGTGTGACCGCGGCGGGCGGGTTGATTGGCGATTGGAATTGCACCAACATCGTCGGTGCAGCGCTGGCTTCTTCCTTGTCGCCTAAAACTTCGTGGGTGGCGGTGACCAAATCCTCGATCCCGACCTGCGATTTGACTAAGTAACGATCCGCACCTAAACTTTCGCCACGTTCGCGTTGCTGATCGGAACTTAATGCCGTCATCATAATAACTTTGATATCTTTCGTCGATTCATTGCCATGCAACAAATCCAACATTTCAAATCCCGACATCTTCGGCATCATTACGTCGCTGATAATCAAATCTGGTTTCTCGCGAATTGCTGTCGCCAACGCCGTTTCACCGTCGCTCGCCGACACGATGTCGTAACCCTCCGCGAGCAAGCGTACGCCGTATATTTCGCGTAAACTTCTATCATCTTCAACTAATAAAATTTTCGTCATTAAACTTATCCTTTCAATAGGAAATTATAACGGATCTAGTCCGAAAATTCAAGTGTAAGTTTCTACCAACCTACTGGATAATCTTTTTTGGGTTCGGCTGGCGCGGGTTGCGCTTCCTCATCTTCTTGCCATACAACTTGTTTTTGGATCATTTTGACCTCCTTATTTTACTTAAGATAACATTATACCCACCCCCAGGAACCGTGTCAAGCGCCAGGTTGCTGGTTTTGGCGATTTTGGATTTCTTGGGCTTTTTGAATGGCTTGGTCGCGGGTCAGTTCGTTAAATTCGACCCAGAATAGCGAACCTTTGCCATAATCCGATTCGACGCCGACCGTCCCGCCGAGATTGTCGGTTAATTTCTTGATCAGATATAAACCCAAACCCGTACCGCCGATTTCGCGTGTGTCGGTATTGTCGACGCGGTAAAATTTCTGGAACAGGTGTGGCACGTCCTCAGCAGGAATACCGATGCCCGTGTCGCGGATTGAAAAACGCACACGCCCATCAATTGAATCGACCGAAACTGTCACGCCGCCCTGTTTGGTGTATTTGATGGCATTATCGAGAATGTTACTCAGGATTTCATTGAGTTGGCTCAGATCGACATAGATGATATGTACCGGTTGAATGGTATTTTTATCGGAATCATGAATCGCATTCGTATAAGTTAGTTGCAGGTTATTATCCGCCGCGCGCTGTCCGAATTGCGCGACCACCTGTTCGGCGACCACGCTGGCGTCGACCAATTCGAATTCCGTGTGAATGCGATGATCGTCGACCCGCGTGATATCTAGTAGGTCCTGGAACAAATGACCCAGATGTTGCGCCGCTTCGTGAGCTTTGGTTGCGTATTCCAAACCACGCGCATCAACGGTCGCCGTCGCCGGATTCAACAACATACCAAGATAACCCTCGATAATCGCCACGGGGGTGCGCATTTCGTGCGACGCGGTCGAGATAAAATCCGCCTGTTCGTTGCGCTCTTTCTGCTCCAGCGTGATATTACGAAAAATAATGGTTGCACCCAGGCTGGCGGGCGGATCTTGTCCCTTGTCCAAAATCGGTGTGACTTTGATCGAAATCTGCACATGTTTTTTCGAACCAGTTTCGATCAATAAATCGTCGCGTTCCACCGGAAAACCGGTTTTCGTGGCGATGATGATCGGATTCTGTTCGTCCGTAATTGGATGTTCATCGGTATCAAAAAATTTGAAAATGCTGCGAAAATCGAGATTTTTGGCATCGTTTTGCGCCCAACCGGTCGTGGTCGACGCCGCCGGGTTGAATATTTGGATGATGCCAGTTTCGTTGATAACCGCGACACCGTCAGAAACACCGTCAAGAACAGCGGTGCACTGCATAGCATGAACGTCAGGCGCTTTAGTCTGTGTTGCGGTATCCGCTGCTGGTTTTTTTGAAAAAAGTTTGCCGATAATTTGTCCCACCCTTATCTTAAAATAACCTGGTGATCTCACCGGGAATCGAACCCGAATTGTCAGGATGAGAACCTGATGTCCTAACCGTTAGACGATGAGACCATGATGGTGAGCGAAACAAAAATGCTTGCATTTTTACTTCCGAGCCGAGTGGTCTGATCTCGTAGAGATAAGACCATATAAAAATGATAACAAATTATGCGGATTTCGACAAGAGCTGTTCGATTTTTGCAATTAACTGACTGGGTTTAATGTCAGCCTTGATCAAATAATCATCAGCGTATTTCTCGACCTCGCTGCGCGAACCGTCGTCTTGGGCCAGATTGGTGAAGACGATGATTTTAGAATTTGGCACTTTGTCGCCATGAGCACGTAGTTCCCTCAATATGGCGCGACCGTCCTTTTCTGGCATTATAATGTCCAGCAGTATTACATCATACTGTTGTTGGAGCGCCGCCTTTAAGCCAGCCTCACCGTCCTGCGCCCATGTCACCTCGTACCCTAAATCCGATAGACTATTTACGTATAATTCACCGACGATTATATCGTCCTCAATCACCAAAACCTTGCCGTTTGCTGCTGAAAAATTATCTTCCATACATTCAATTATAACACACGTTGTAATTAGTCGCACTCGGAACAAAATGAACAAGTTTCTTTTGTTCTCTCGTTGCTATAATTATAACATATTTAAAAATTACCGGTATATTTTCGAATGACTCTGAATGGCAAAATCATGATTTTGACCTAATTTTTTAGAATTAAATGCCACAAAAGTCGGAATCGTAAACGTAAACGTTGAACCCTCGCCTTCAACCGAACCGACACTGATATTGCCGCCGTGGTTTTTTATGATGGCGCGCGAAATATATAAACCTAAACCAGTTCCCGGGGTTGCACCTTTACTCCTATAGTGACGTGAAAATTTGTTAAATAAACTTGGCATGGCATTTTCCGCGATTCCTATACCATGATCAATAATTGAAAATTCCACAAAATTTTGATCGGATTGTTGTACGTGTACAATGATATCGCTGTTCACAGGACTATATTTAACGGCGTTGCCTATCAAATTTGCCAACACCTCGCCTATCAAGGACACGTCCGCCGCTACACTTGGCAGATTTTCCGTAATTTCAAAACGCAGATTCCGGCGCAAAGCGCGCGCATTTAGTTCTACACTGTCGCGAATCCCAGTAATAATATCGCCGACCGACACCTCCGCCACATTTAACTTCAAATCTTGGTGTTCGTATCGACTGATATTCAAGATGTTAGTAATATAGCCCGACAAATTATTAGCGGCATTAGCAATGCGTTCGATGGATTTTCGCTCCTGCCCAGTCATCGTGTCGACCTTCTGCCGTTCAAGCACATCCAAATAACCGCGAATTACCGTGATCGGTGTGCGTAATTCATGCGCCGCCAGCGCCACAAAGTCCATGTCGTTTTCCAAATCTTTGTAATCTTCCGTGCGGTCTACGGTAACAATCACTGTTTCGAACCCGTCCAACGATTTTTTATTGTAATGCGCGATTACATCAAATATGCGTCGTTCAATCGTCGTATTGAACGCCACATTTGGGATCTGCGTCCAAATCTTTTTCGAAGAAATTTCATTGGTTACAGCGTTTTTTAGCCAATCATCCAATGATTCAGTCACCGAATCAAAGTTCAACTGAATTTTACACTGACCATTCTCGATAAACACAGGTGCTGAACTGCTGCTCGTGATAATTTCCTGATTTTCGTTCATCACAATCACGCCAACCGGCAATGCCGCCAATAAATTCTCTGCCGTGTGGTCTTCTGTGCTATCGATGGCAACCGGTTTAGACGATTTCGCATCATCAATTGCATCGAGCAGATATTGAACGCCAACGCCGCGATTCTTTATCCCGGACAACTCAATCTCCGAATCAAACTTACTCGCAACAGCCATGATTGATCCAATTGATTTACCGATGATCATGAAACCAATGATTAATTCCGACAAAATTATCAATCCCGCACTAACACCAATAATTATTGCAACATCAATTACGAGATAGTACAATAGATAAGCAATGCCCATCGCCAAAATTAAAACTAGGAACTGCACCGCTGCAAAAATCAGCCAATTACGATGCAACCATTTCCGAAAAAAATCACTGCCGATTATCATTTTATGATTCATATTCCCTCCCGTTTAATCGCTCCCTATTTCCATGAAATGCTTTCGTTTTGACCTATCGCCGTGATCCAAACTTGACCGCGATTTAGTTTGATTTCTGTACCGCTTTCATCGAAAAACTTGATTTGTGATTTTACGCCATCTTTTTGCCAAGTTCCCTTGATCACATTGCCATTTTGAAAAATATAAACTTCATTTTCACCGATAGTTTGGTATTTGGAATGCAAACCGTCCTCCAATAAACCGTAAGTTGATCGTAATGCAATAACCACGTCGGGCGAAATTCGACCCTTTTCGCGATCGTTGTGCGGTTCGCCGCCGACACTGCGTTTATAGCTATTGGTCGCCACATCGTAATCGTAATGCACCACAAATCCACCGACGGAAATACCGACGTCGATGCTTTTTGCGGACAATTCGTCGACATCGTTCCGAGCCTTTCCGTCCTGTCGCGCCCAGCCAACGAAATCTGATGAAGTTTTGTTTTTCTTATTCAAATATGCGGAATATTTCTTGAAATTCGTATAGGCATCGTGCGGCGCATAACGATCATTGACGCGAAAAATCACGCTGTCGTCGATTTCGTCGATATTCAAACCATACCAGTTGCCGCGCAACATATCCAAAGCCTCCTCGCTGCCGCCGACATGAATGATTGCCGGATCGAATGCCGCCACCCAATCCAAATAATAAGGACGCGCCGAACGGATTGGACCGATAAACTCCGGTTCGGATTCCTGATACAGCGCCACAAAACGCGTAATGCCGCCCTCGGCGATTGCCTCGAACACGACGCCCGCATCGACCAAACCCGACTGTGGTCGCGCATCAAACGAATTTTCGATCATCACCGCGACCACCGGACGCCGGGTAATTTCCTCGTTCGCCACTCTCCGCCCTGTTAGCGGTGAATAAAATTTTTGTTCAACCGTCGTATTTTTATCGCCGGATTTATCATTTTTCGCCGGATCACGCCGCAAAAAAATCCACGCGGATAGCGACGCAATCCCGATCAATATCGTGACCACCATCACAACGCTTGCGGTCTTTACCCTTCTGCCCCGCTTTTGCTTATCTTTCCCCGACCAAGTTACTTTCTTCATACGAATATTGTAACATAGATGAAGCGGGAGATAAAACCTATCATTTTGCGCTCTCAACCGCCGTACTAATCCGCGCCAGGGTTTCATCTTTCCCGAGCGTCACCATCGTTTCCGGCAGCCCTGGGCTAAACGGCGCCCAGGTCAACGCAAAGCGAATTATCCCGAATAAAATCGGCGGTTTTGATTCAGTTATTTCCAATAATTCGTTCAAACTCATCTGTAATTTATCAAAATCCCATTCAGTATGTTCCAATTTTTCCACCGCAGCGCACAATAACTCGACCTGTTCTCCGCGCGTCAGTTTTTTTAATTGTTTGTTATCATCCACCATCGCCCAATTCGGCTCAGGTCGCGCAAAAAAGTATTCGGTTAACGCCGGCAAATCCGCCAGAGTTTTTAGCCGATCTTGCACTACTGCCAAAACTTGTTTTTTCTTGTTGTCAGTTGTGTTCGCACCATTCTCGCCCCAAAAAGACCGCTCTTCCTCACCGTTCTGTCTTGCCTCGCTCACAGAGCAAGAGGTCGGCAATCCAGAACGGTTCGCGTCGCTAACGCAATTCGTTCGTTCAAACAATTCGCCAACCGACAGTCTCTTAATCCACTGACCATTCATCCAAACCAACCGATTCGGATCGAAACGCGCACCTGATCGACCAACGCGGTCAAGCGTGAATTTTTCGATCAACTCGTCCATCGAAAAAATCTCCTGTTCTGTGCCGTCGTTCCAACCACAGGACGCGATGAAATTATCGAGCGCCTCGACCAAAATACCGTCGCGCAGATATTCCATGGCATCTTTCGCGCCGTCGCGTTTGCCGAGTTTTTTATTACCAGTTTCGTTCAAAATATGTGGCATGGTGGCAAAAATCGGGTGTTCGATTTCCAACGCTTCGTACAGATTCAAATAATTCGGCGTCGACGAAATAAATTCCTGACCGCGAATAATATGTGTGATTTCCATTTCTAAATCATCGATAATGTGCGCAAAATTATAGGTTGGAAAACCGTCCGATTTAATCAAAACAAAATCATCAATCGCGTCCGCGCCCGCCGACAAATCGCCCATAACTTCGTCGCGCCACGCGTAATCGCGCGGTTCGGATTTGAAACGCAGCGGCATAGTTCCGTCCCAGGCCGGCGGATTCGTTGGGCGGAAATCGCGATAGCGAAAGGCTTTTTTGTTCGCCGCCGCTTCGTCGCGGAATTTTTGGATTTGTTCGGGCGTGTACGGATCGGCAAATGCGCGACCCTTGTCTACCAACACCAACGCCCATTTTTTATAGTGGTCGAGACGTTCGCTCTGGCGGTACGGCGCAAATTTTCCGCCGATGTCTGGACCCTCGTCGTAAATAAAACCTAGAGTTTTAACTGCACTTAAAATATATTCGTCCGCCCCGTCGACTTCGCGATTTTTATCCGTATCCTCGAGGCGTAAAATAAAATCTCCGCCGAAATGTTTAGCAGTCAAATACGCAAACAATGCTGTTCGCAAATTTCCAATATGTGCGAATCCTGTCGGACTCGGCGCAAAACGTGTTCTAACTTTTGTCATAGGAATATAATAACACAACTACACACTTTCGGCGATTTTCATGATCTGATCGCTGCCCAATAATTCGTTGCCGTTGACGGTGTACAGGATGTTGCCCTTGATCCAGGAAGCGTTATTGCCATAGACATAAACGGTCGTGCCGCCGGCGTTCATCATATCGTATTTTTCACCACGCACTAAACCACGGACGATGTCGCTGTCCGACCAATCGCTTTCCTGTTGGACGACCGAATAACCCGCCGCGTCGCCGTTGGATTTATAGTTGATTCGGATCTGACCCGCGGCGTATGCCACCGGTCCGTCGATCGAATAGCCGTTGGCGGTGTATGGGACGTGGGCATCAATGCCCGCTTGGTTCGCGGCAACGCGGATTGAAATTGCCGGCATGTTGATATAGGTAAAGTATCCGCCCAAAACCACGACTGCTAGCGCCGCCGTAATGATGGTCGGTGCGCGGAAGAAGCGGCGTTTGCCGTACTTCTTGTCAGCCTCTTTTTCGGCGCGGCGTCGGCTCTTAAAATCGACCGGCGCGACAATTTGTTCGTTGATCAAGGCGTTTTTGATGGCATCGCTACTCGGTTGCTCAACTGCGGCTGGCGCTTGCTCGACAACTGGCGATTTTTGGGCAATTGGCTGGAACGGCGCGTTCAGATATTCGCTCAATAATTTATCCTCAACCGATTGTGGTAATTTCACCGGATCAGGTGCGGTAATTTCGTGAATGATTGGCGCGCGATCGAAACGGAAAACGTCGGGGTGCGTGGCAACTTGCGCATGTTTGCGCACTACATTGACTTTTTCGGTGTCAATTGGTTTTTTCACAAAATCACGGTTGAGGGTCTCCGAGCGCTCGGGCGCACGACCAATAGAATGCGGTTCGAGACGAGTCGGTGCAAAATCTCGGGAATATTTTTGCATAATTTCGACAGATTTCCTGTGATCGCCCAATCCGACCTCTACGGCTTCGATTGGAGTTTCGCCGTCGAGGTAACTCTGTATCCAACCTTGAACTTCTGGCTGTGCAGGTTCGGGATCGCTGATAAATTCCTCGATAATAGGTTCGATTTCAATCGGATCATTACCATCGAGATAATTCGAAATCCAGCTCGGCGCGGCGACTTCGACTTTCCGAACGGTCTCAAACTGCTTGCCAATAACATGTTCATGCGTCCATTCCGGAGTAGCGTATTTCAGTTCGACCGGTGCGAATTCGGCTTCTTCGCCCGATAAAAATCTTTCAACCCAACTGGCAGCAACGGTGGTTTCTGGTTCGCGCACTTCTCCCCTTTCGATGGCTATTTCGCGAACGGCGACGGCATCGTCCTCAAATTCGCGCGCCACGGCGGCAGCGAGGCGCTCTTGCTTCGACGTGCGTCGAGTTTTTTTCCTCGATGCGACCGTCGCAACTTTTTCCTTTACCGAACGTTCGACCGCAAAACTCAGCGTCTGTTCCATCGGCAGACCCGTCTGCGAATCATAACCTTTACCATTTATTACTACTACTCCCATAAGTTCCTCCTCTTGCGTTCTATTTTAGCGTAAACAAATTCATTATGCAAGTGCTTGATTTTTCAAAATATTGTGCTTATAATTATATGTAATTATGCGAGATCGAAAAAGCCGACGCAAAGAGATCATTTCAAGAGTACTGATTTATTTTATAATGACAGTAGTCGTAATTGGAGGGGTGATATTTTGTTTATTTTGGGCGATGGGTTATCGTTTTGATTTCGCGAGCGGTAAAGTTTCCCAGATCGCGTTGCTCCAATTCGACAGTTTTCCGAATGGCGCAAGCGTCGAGGTTGACGGTGAAAAAATCCCCGCCGCCACACCAACACGCACGCGCATTGATGTCGAAAGTGGCAAAAGCGTTGTAAGATTTACAAAGGAAGGCTATCGCACTTGGCAAAAAACCGCCAAAGTGCGGCCAGGTGAAGTTTTGTGGTTGAATTATGCACGATTAATCCCCAACAACATCACCACCGAAACCATCAAAAACTTCATCGACATTAAGGAAATTTCCGCATCACCGAACTTGCATTGGTTACTGATCAGAAATTCCGATAATAGCCGGTACGAGGACAGCGCCGTTTATCCCAACCAAACCACCGCGCAATATTATAAAATACCCTTCCCTCTGATTTTGGCGGACATTTCCGATCCGGTTAACGTGCGTTTTTCGACCATCAAAATCCCGAGCGAAGCAATTACAGTTCCAACCGTGCCAAATGCCGACACTGAAAAATTTAGTATTGTGGAATGGAGCAAGGATTCGCGCTATATCCTGATAAATCATTTCGTCAACGGTAAAAATGAATATGTTATATTAGATCGCGAAAATCCTAATTCAGCACGAAATCTAACCCGTGATTTCAATATTTTAGCGTCCGAAATGCATTTTAGTAATCGAAATAATCTGTTGATCGCCCTGATCGGATCGGAATTGCGCGAACTGAATACCGATGATTCGACGTACAAATTAATCGCCAGCAACGTCCAGAGTTTCAGCATTTACGACAACCGCGTCGCGATTGTTACGATCACGTCGCGCGACGGCGAATCGATCCAAATGATCAGTATTTATGACGGCAATAAAATTCGAGACATTAAAAATTACGAACCGCGAAAAGCCGATGCCCTGCCGCCAACCATCGTGCGGCTCGCGCATTTTGAAAATCGAGATTATTTGGCGATCGCGCGCGAAGAAATCGTAACGATTTACCGCGATCCATTAAATCAAGGCGTAGGCAAACCGATTTATTTGAGCAGCCCTGGCGGCATCACCTGGTTAAGTATTTCCCCCAAACATCAATTCATTGTCGCCGGTCACGATGACAAAGTTGTCAGTTACGACATGGACACTAACAAAAATTATTCATTCGAAGCCGCCAGTTTATCGACGCCGATTTGGTTGGATGAAAGTCATTTAGTTCTAAATCACAATAACCAAATCCAAATAATCGAATTCGATGGTGCGAATCGCGAAAGTATCGTCAGTGGTCACGGACATGCCGTTCTATCGGAAAACCAAAAATATTTGTTCAGTCTAGATTCTTTTGATAGCGGTATGATTTTACAGATGTCGAAAATGGTCGTGGAATAATTATCGTCCCAACGCGCGTTCGAACAACGTCGGCGGAGTGCCAGTAATATCGCCGCCAGTGACAACGCCGTCGACGCCCTGGCTCGTGGTGACGCTCGCGGGATCGGGTGAAATTTGTTCGGCGTAAACCACCAAGCGGTGCAATGCCGTCCCCGGCGGATCGCATGTCACCAACGTAGCGTACGGTTTTTTCGTCCCAAGGTTCAGTTTATCGAGCTGATTTGGATTGATAATTTCAGTTTTGAAAACTTTATAAGTATAACGTACGCTGTTGTAATCCAAATAAAACAGATCGCCAACCACCAATTTGTTGAGTTGTACAAAAATGAATTTATATTGTCCATTTGAGAACCAATCCGAACTGCTGTGACCCAAAATCACCGTGTTGCCCTTTTGTCCGGGCGTCGCACTCGCACCGAGAATTGAATAATGGATCGTGCCGCTTTTCAGCGCTTCCTGGGCATTCGCTTCGCTCAAATCCATTAATCCATAAATGACCGGCGCACTGACGTTGATTTTGGGGATTACCACGCGCGGATCAGGACCGACCGGATCGCCCGCTCCCGTACCAACGATAATGGTTTGGTCGGTCATTGCGCCCGGGCTGATAAAGGAATTAATTTGCGCGAATAATAATTGATTGTATTGAATGAATAATATCAATAAAATCACCGCAATCGCACAAATCGCCGGAATAAAATGACGCGATTTTCGGGCTTTGGCGCCGGCGGTTTTGATTTTGCCGACCAATTCGTTTTGTAAACCTTTGACCGCCTCGCTCGTTTGCGATTTTTTTTCACTGGGCTGCGCCAACGGAAACGCCGCCCCGCCGACATTTTGCACGGCAACCGCTGGTTGGACATTATTCGCCGCCGCAATTTCGGATAATTTCTGATTAAAATCGTGATTTTGCTGTTTCACGGCATTCACATAATAATCTTCATAATATTTCTGATAATAGTTTTGCCATGACGCATGATAACGTTCGCGCACCGCTCGAGTTTCCGCATCGCTAGATCTGGACGACGGTCGTTCCGTCCCTCGCACAATGCTTCTTTCCTCTGGCACGCGGGCGGTTTGTTCGATCATTGGACGATGAGTATCAAAAATCCGATCGATGCGCTCGCGTACGATCCCCGCCGCCGCATCGCGTGTTCTATTTGGTCGTGTCTGATCATCATTCATACTTACGTTAAATATTTTAGCATAGGATAGATATTTTGCACGCAATGAAATTTTATGCTAAAATTGCTAGCGACATTCGTTGTCAACCACTCGGGCGAGTGGCGGAACTGGTATACGCGCACGACTCAAAATCGTGTTCCTCCGGGATTGAGGGTTCGATTCCCTCCTCGCCCACCACAGTCTGGTAAAATTCATGAAGAACTTATCAAAGCCGAAAGTGAAAAATAATGAGTAAAAAATATTATATTCTCGGTGTTGTTGCTGTACCCGCCGTTATCTTATGCTGTGTATTTTTTGGCGGCGACATGATAACCAGCGACGAACTCGATCGTGAAATTTTAAATTCACCAACCCAAAACGAAACCCCCGAAAAACCAGCCACAGAGATTTTAATGTTAGTAAATGCAACACATAAAATCCCCGATGATTTTACGCCAACCTTGACGACAGAAGGCGTCATTTATAATGTAATAATGTCCGACGACGTAGAAGAAATGCGTCAAGCCGCCATGGAAGAAGGAATTTATTTAGTTTTTAACGACGCATATAGAAATCAGGAACAACAGCAATGGCTTTATGATACACTTGGATCAAGACTCGCACAAAAACCGGGTTATTCCGAACACGAAACCGGTTTGGCAATAGATTTTTCATTTAATCAATTATCTAGCTACGACCAAACGCAGATGTGGAATTGGCTGAAAAATAATTCTTATAAATATGGTTTTATTTTGCGTTATCCGGCGGGAAAAGAAAGTATCACCGGCATAGATTACGAAGCATGGCATTATCGGTACGTTGGCAAAGATGCAGCGAAAATTATTTATGAAAATGATTGGGTTTTGGAGGAGTATTTAGAGAAAAATCAGGCAGCTTACGCCCCTGATTCGTTCGGTTCTTCTGGCTGATTGCGCCCGTACGCTTTTTCGAATCGGTCAACATATGCTTGTGATTTTTCCTCGGTGTCGTGGCATTCGTTGGGGAATGCTAAGATAGACGCTTTGATGATGCTTGCTGTTCCGGCGGCATATCCCGCCGTTCCCTCTTGACGTACGCTGATCAGCCATGGACTGCACATGATTTTGTCGCCGACATTCAATTTGCGCGCAGTTTCGTCGTAAAAATTCGTCCACACACTGCCCCATGGCGACACCAACGTGTAACAGGTAAACCCAATTTTTTCGTCATAAACCACCGCACTGACCGTGTATTCGACGTCTTTGAATTTCAGGTCGCGCTCGAATTTTTCCTTTATCATCGCCATGGATTTTTCGGTGGCATATTGAACGCGGTGCACTTTTTTATCATCAGGAATTTGATCCGGCAATTTGGCGGTCGGCAAAGATTCGTGACCTTGGTAAGGACAGAATCGATCCATAATAATGTCGTTATCCGCGCAAAATTGCAACATTTCATCGAGGTCTTCCATCGTTTCGCCCGGCAAACCGATCATGCAGGTACTGCGGCATGCGAAATTGGGGTGAATTTCGCGGATTCGCGCTAAACCCTCGGCGATTTTCTGGCGCTGACCCGCGCGACCGTGAATATATTGTTCCATGCGTTCGCTCGGAATGTCGAGATTAATGCGCGCCCCGTCATAAATATTCGTTTCGCGAATCGCATCGACAACTTCCGGCGTGAATTGTTGCGGCGCGATGTTGTATAAATCTCCGCGCACAAATCCCATTTGATCCGTATCGCGGATCAGATCAGGCAAGCGTTGCCGACCATCGGTATCGACACCGAACAAACCGATATTTTCACCCTGCAATTGCAAAACCAAAGAACCCGTGCGTTCTTTATTATCCCTAATATGATTAACCAACTTATCATAATCCGGCGAACTCTCGGACGGACGATGCGCGTAATTTCTCACACAATAATCGCATTGATTTTCGCACCCGCTCTGTATGATGACTGGCATAAATTCTTGAAATGGATTTTTTTCTGGATTTTTCCGCGCTTTTCTCATAATATCTTTCGTGAGTTCTATGCCAAATCTTGAAATGTGGTCTTCTTCTTTTACCTCCGCGTCCGGCATGATGATCGGTAAAATATCCTCGCCCAAACGACCGACATCCACGAGGTGAAGTTTAACCTCTGGAGGCAGATTCGCCACCCGGCGCACGTAATCCGGAATCGATACACCCCCCCCCGCAAAGCGTTCATCCAAACCCGCGAGGCACTCCGTAATAATCACGTTCAGGAGTTTTCCGCCGAGTTTCTGATTGTTCTGCACTGCTTCGCCCAACCAATGGAGGCGGTTTTCGACAATCGTCCCCGTTCGCGCACAACCGGCGAACAGAATATTTTCCACCGGCGCATCACTGTCTCGTGCCACATTCACACCCTTGTCGATCAGCATTTCTTTTAGCAGGATCAGCGCCCTGTCGCCCTCTTCGCACGACAAACCGTCGCCGAAATACATCGCGATTGTCGGTTTGTGATCCGATTCGCTCGCCTCTGTTGTCTCTGTCGCATGGTTATAGTTAGCCATATTTTACCATTGTAGCATACTTTTGTCATTTTTGCAATAGTTTATTGTCATTGCGAGGACTTTAGTCCAAAGCAATCTCGTCTGAACTTGCGGTGGATTGCTTCGCTCCGCTCGCAATGACATGACCTTTTATGTTACAATATATTGCATGAACAATTTGAATTTAGAAAACTTGCGAACCGAACGTGCGGAATTGGCGGATTTTTTGGCGCGACCCGATGCTTATTCTGACCCAGAATTTGCGACCAAAACGCGCCGTTTGAGCGAAATTGAAACATTATTACAGAAATCCGCGGACATCGAAACTGCGCAAAGACAGTTGTCGGAGGCGCGAGAATTGGCAAATGGCGATGACGAGTTGGCGGAACTGGCAGCACTTGAAATCCCCGATTTAGAAACAAAGATCGCGCAGATTGAAGCGGAAATTCTCGAAATGTTGATTCCGCGCGATCCGAATGATGATAAAAACATCATCATGGAAATTCGCGCCGGTGCGGGCGGCGATGAGGCTTCCCTATTTGCGGCGGAACTCCTGCGTATGTATTTGCGTTACGCCGAAAACCATCGTTTGAAAACGGAAATTCTGAACGAAAATATCAATGATGCCGGCGGATTAAAGGAAGTTATTTTTTCAGTCAAAGGCAGCGAACCCTATCGTCAATTAAAATTCGAATCGGGCGTCCACCGCGTCCAACGCGTTCCCGTCACCGAATCGCAGGGGCGAATTCACACCTCGACCGTCACCGTCGCGGTTTTGCCGGAGGCGGAGGAAAAAGACATCGAAATCAAACCAGAAGACCTGCGCATCGATATTTATCGTTCGGGCGGGCACGGCGGACAATCTGTAAATACGACCGATTCCGCGGTGCGCATCACACACATTCCGACCGGCATTGTGGTCGCCATGCAGGACGAACGTTCGCAACTCCAAAACCGCGAAAAGGCGATGAACGTGCTGCGTTCGCGCTTGCTCGAAAAGAAAATCGAGGAAGAACAGGCGGCAGCGTCCGCCACGCGGCAATCCTTGATCGGTTCGGGCGATCGCAGCGAAAAAATCCGCACTTACAATTTTCCACAGGATCGCATCACCGACCACCGCATCAGTTATTCCCGTTCCAACATTCCGGCGGCGATGAACGGCGAAATCGACGATTTAATTGAGAATTTGCAAAAACGCGAAAGCGAATTAAAAACCAACGCATGATTGTAGTTTCCGAATGGTTAAAAAACGCGGGCGATAGTTTGCGTGGCGTCGGCATCGATTCGGCGCGTTTGGACGCGGAACTGATCTTATCATTTGCATTAGAAAAATCACGCGAATGGATCGCGGCACACGGCGATTCCCCGTTGTCGGACAAACAAATTGAACCGTTAAATTTGTTACTAACTCACCGAATTAACAGAGAGCCAATTAGTTACATACTGAAAAAAAAGGAATTTTACGGACGCGAATTCACCGTCACCCCCGACGTCCTAATCCCGCGACCAGAAACTGAACAAATTGTTGAGATAATTAAGGAAATCTTCTTGGAACAGATTTTTTCGAAGAGATGCAGCATTCTCGACATCGGCACAGGTTCGGGTGCGATTGCGGTTACACTGGCGCTGGAAATGCCGAATGTTAAAGTGGTCGGTACAGACATTTCGGAATCCGCCCTGGCGGTTGCGGAAAAAAACCGCGAGCGATTCGGCGCGAATGTGAAATTTTTGCAATCCGATTTATTCGAAAATCCTGAAATCACCGCTGATTTCGACGTTATCGCCGCGAATCTACCCTATGTTGATAGAAATTGGCAAGTATCGCCCGAAACCGCATTTGAACCCGAAATCGCACTGTTCGCCGACGACGAAGGTCTGAAACTGATCAAAAAACTGATCCGGCAAGCGCCCAATTATCTACGCACCGGCGGTTTTTTGGTTTTAGAAATGAATCCGCGCCAAATCGAACCTGTAAAAATTTTTGCCAAAGAGTACGGCTTCGAGGTTTACGATGAAAAATTCTTCATTTTAACGCTTCGCCTACAAAATATGGTAAAATAGTAATATGGATCTAATCAAACAACCAAAGAGACGTCGTAATTGGGGCTTAGAGATTTTGCACGCTGTGTTTAATATTGTGTTCGCAGCGGCCGTTGTCGGTGCGGTTATTCTGTTCCCGAGCGACACCACGCCGCCCTGGTTGGCGCTGGGGCTGATTTTGCTGTCGAAATGGCGTACGATTGCGATTCGACCGCGACATTGGTGGGTGAGTTTGCTATCGAATTTGCCGGATATTTTGCTTGGTTTAGGTATGGTGGTGTTGATGTGGCGTGCCGCGATTTTAACCGCAAATCCCCTGCCGACCCAGATCACGATGGCGGTTATTTACGCTTGGTGGTTGGTTTTTCTAAAACCGCAACACCGCAAACATTACGTGTTGCTACAGGCCGGTCTGTCGCAATTTGTGGCGTTGTCGGCGCTGTTTTCGATCGCGTTTATGATTCCAATCTATGTTGTTGTAATTTTGACATTCATCATCGGTTTTGCAACCGCGCGGCACACTCTCGGTCTGTTCGAAGAGCGCCACAGAGCTTTCCTGTCGAGTATTTGGGGCCTAATCGTGGCGCAGTTAGCATTCGTCGCCTGGCATTGGACGATCGCGTATAACGTTGTGCCAGGTTTTCATATTCCGTCATTTGCGATCATCATTTCGTTAATTGCTTTTGCGACGGTCGCCATGTATGAAAGTTACGAAAAACACGCCTACATCATGTGGAAAGATGTCAAAGCACCAGTGTTATTTTCTAGTTTGGCGACTTTAATTATCACGATTTTTTTCAATAATCTGTAAACGCGGTTTGGTGGATAATCTCATTTATGTTAAAATAGATGACGTATGAAGCGAGAAAAAACAGTTGACGGTATAATCTTGCGCCGCAGTCCTAGCGGTGTTACTAGTACGAATAACAATCCAAAATCAGTGCATTTGGACGATATGATGTTAACCAAAAATATGCGACGCAGCACTACCGCGCCCGTCGCAAAACCCGCGCGTAAACCGCTCGTCGATATTTCCATCGAAAAGCCAGCACGCCCGAAATCGGATCCGACCCCGAATCCCGATACTTCAAATGATCTCGATCGCGATTTAGCGGGAACTCTGAACGAACTTAATATTGATCAATTTGAATATCCGCCCGAAATGGCTGATTCGGATTCTGAATCAGTTTTGGACGAAAAAATATCGCGACGCTCCGAGCGCAAGCGTCTAAAGCGCGAAAAGAAACAGAAACATCGCAAGCGCCGCCGCGTAGTGCGAATCTGTATCCTCTTTATCGTTTTGGCGCTCGTGGGTACGGGCGTGTGGTTTAGTTCTTCGATAATTCACAATGTTTGCAAAATTATCAAATGCGATGCATCAAATATCTGGGACGTGATTGGCGGCGTAACTTCGCCCAGCACACCGCTCGACGCCGACAAAAACGGTCGCACTAATATCCTAATTTTCGGCACAGCGGACGACGATGCCGGTCACGAGGGCGGCAATTTGACCGACTCGATTATGATCGTTTCCCTAAATCAGAAAAAACACGACGCATTCATGTTCTCTATCCCGCGCGATTTGTGGGTGAAATATGGTCGCGCCTGTCCATCCGGTTACCAAGGCAGAATCAACGTGTTTTACAGTTGCGCGGGCGGCGTGAGCGGCAACCCCGCCGAAGATCGCGAAGCCCTGAAAGAATCGATCGAATTATTCAGCGACATTTTGGGCATCGAAATCCAATACGCCGCCAACGTCAATTACACGGTTTTGCGCGACGCGGTTAACGCTGTCGGTGGAAAAATCACCGTGACAATCGATTCAACCGACGAACGCGGGATTTTGGATTCGAGTTTCGATAATTTCTGCGGCAAAACCGCGGATGAGCGACGCGCCAAATGTCCGTCCGGACACTTTCTGCAACTAACCAACGGCGATCACGAAATCGACGCCGATATGGCGCTATCGCTGTCGCTAGCTCGCGGTCACGAAGGCGCATTGAGCTACGGTCTGTCGCGCAGCAACTTTGACCGTGAGCTAAATCAACAAGCAGTCCTGCGCGGGATTCTAAACCAAGCCAAAAAATCCGGCGTTTTGACCAATATTTCGCAGTTCCTGCCCTTGGTCGATTCGCTCGGCAACAACCTGCGCACCACGTTCGATGTCAAGGATATTTCCAAAATCAAAACTCTCATCGAACTCGCCCCGAAAATCAACGTTAACGAAATTCAATCGTTTGATTTATTCGGCGAAGGATTATTTATATCCGACATGGTCAACGAACAAAGCGTCATCGTCCCCGCCGCCGGCACGTTCAACTATTCGGAAATCCACAAATTTTTACAGGAAAGTTTGAACAGCAGCCCGCTGCACAAGGAAAAAGCCGCCATTTCCGTATACAACGCCACCGAAACCGTTGGCGAAGCTGGACGCATCGCCAAATTACTATCCGACCAAGACCTAAATGCCAGCGCCATCGGCAACACCGACCCGATCAATGCAAAATACGCAATCTATGACTTGACCGGCGGCACTAAACCCGAAACCGCCCGAACCATCTCCCGCGCTCTCTCCAACACTCCCACCAAAGTCATCAAACGCAGCGAACTCCCAAACAACATCGACGACGACGCCGACTTCGTGGTGATTATCGGACAGTAAGAAAAATAACTACAAATCCGACAATTTAATGCCCGTTTCACCCATTTTGCGGCAACGGCGGGCAGGACCGGCGTTGGCTTCGAAACGTTGGACGTCCCAGCCAAGTTTTCGGAGCCATTCGTCGGCTACGTCAGGATTGGTTCTTGACCCTATAAAATTTGCCTCACTGCGCAATTCCGCGTCGATTTTTGCGGCTCTAGTGATCTGAAGTAACGCTCCAATCGACACCAATAAATGATGATTTATCATTCCCCACTTCTCGCGCCATATTCATCATTTCAGTGAGAGCCACGCCGCAACCCGAACCAACATCGAGAATCGCCAGAAGATAATAAATCACGCTTTAATTGATGATGACCTCTCATCTCTTCGGCGCTGTACATAACTGATTCATAACCGCCCACTCCGGAAAAAGGAACACTGAAAAGATGTCTGGCTGTGCGAATATTTTTTCCTTGGTTTTCGTATGTCATAATTTTTCTGCCGTCGACACCATACGGAATCTTAATGTATGACTTGTTTATTGTGGCATCATCATAATTAAATTGTTGCAAATATTTGGAATAAACCTCGAGCATTATGGTATTATAACATAGTTTCGTACTTTATCAAACTTATTGTTAAATATGATCCCTGAGTATGCTATAATGTCCGCATGTGGTTATTTATTTTGGGTCGACAACCGGAGATCGGGATCGCGGAATTGCGCGCGGTTTTCGGGAATGCGGTGCTGGTTTTGCCGAATGTGGCGCTCGTTTATGCGGATGACAAACCGAATATTGATCGACTCGGTGGGGTGCGCAAGGTCGGACGCGTAATTTATGACAATGACGGCAATCCAGGAAAATTTTTAATTGATCGATTTTCGGACCTACCCGGCGGAAAAATTACGTTGGGTGTAAGTCATTACGGCAAAACCGCCAGCGCAAGCAATGCTCAAAAAACCGGCGCGTTTATTAAAAAGAATTTGGGACGGTCAGTGCGGATTCTGCCGAACATGACGGCGGAGATTTCCGATGCGGCGACACTCGGCAATAAACTCGGCACGTCGCCGAACAAAATCGAATTGTTGATGGTTTATATTGGGCATCGTTTAATTATCGCCGAACTCGTCGGAGTGCAGGATCTGAACGCTTATACCCTGCGCGATCGCGGTCGTCCGAAACGCGATGCGCGCGTTGGCATGCTGCCACCGAAATTGGCACAGATTATGATAAATTTGTCAGGTTTTTATGGGTCTAATTTTTCAGACTTTTCACCTTCGGAATCAGAAACGTATCTCCTCGATCCATTCTGCGGCACCGGCGTAATTTTACAGGAAGCGTTAGTAATGGGTATTCCATGCCCGTTTGGTACAGATATCGAGCCGCGCATGATTGAATACACCGACGCAAATCTCGACTGGCTCATCAAAAAGTTCGGTTTGAATGACGGCAACACCGCCCCATTGTATGTCGCCGACGCTACGAACGAAAATTGGCTCGAGTTCAGAAGAAGTTTGATTGAACCCGAATCTGACGCGAAAAAGTTGCAAAAATGCGCTGATTTAGTCGTCACCGAAACTTATCTCGGTCGCCCGTACGCGACCGCACCGAGTGAGGAAAATCTGCGCGAAAATATTGCGAATTGCGAACTGATTTTGACGAAGTTTTTGAAAAATCTGGAACAGCAAATCACACCGAAAACCGGAATTTGTCTCGCTGTTCCCTGTTGGTTCGTCGGAAAGAGGACGCTTCATCTCAAACTAATCGATAATTTGACGCAAATCGGTTTCGAGCAAATTTTTTATTCGAGCGATAAAAAACCCCTGATTTATCATCGTGAAAACCAGATTGTGGGACGCGAATTATTAGTATTAAGGAAGAAAGAACCCGCAGAAATTAAAATTAAACCGCCGCAAAACCCTGATCAATGGGTAAAACTCATGAAATCGTCATAGCACTTGCGAAAAAAATCAAATAATGTATAATAGATTGAAAATTCAGAAGGAGTATTAAAGATGTCACATGTAAAAGCGGGCGGTTCGTCCAAAAACATTCACAATAACGCAGGTCATCGCCTCGGCGTCAAAATTTTTGGTGGTCAGAAGGTCAAAAAAGGTCAGATTATTGTTCGTCAAGTCGGCGCGACCAAAATTTCCGGTCCTGGCACATACACCAGTTATAATTTCACGGTTCACGCCGCGATTGATGGCACCGTCGTGTTCAAAAAAGTCAAAATCCGCCGCTTCACCGGCAAAACCGTTGAGCGCACACAGGTTTGCGTAGAGGAATAAAAAACTCCGTCATTGCGAGTGAAACGAAGCGATCTCGTTTCGGGATCGCAAGTAGATCGCTTCACTCCGTTCGCAATGACAAGATAAAAAGTCCCCCAAATTCGCTCGTGGTTGCTATTCCGCGGCAGCCGCCGTTTCTTCTGCTTCCGCCGCCCCGCCGAGTTGTTGTTTGATATGTTCAACGACATCACCGATAACGACTTGTGATTTGATAAGAAAATCGTCCGCACCCAAACTTTTGGCGCGTTCGACATCTTTGGGTTGACCCAGCGCGGTTAGCATGATCACATGCACGTTGCGCGTTGACGGGGTGTTTCGCAAAATATCCAACACGTCGAAACCGTCCAATTTCGGCATCATAATATCGAGTAACACCAAATCCGGCGTGTAATCGACCGCGATCGATAGCGCGTCCTCCCCGTTTTCGGCGTGTCGGACATCGAAACCTTCCAAAATTAAACGTTGCTGATAAACAGATGCCAATGTGTTGTCATCTTCGACCAATAATATTTTCTTTTTTTGCTCCATACCACCATTATAACGCTTTTGATAAATTTATGCAAGCGGAATCGAACCATTGCTTCCGCGCGATTATCGAAGGACGGCGAGAAAGTCAGTGACAAGCCCCGTGACGACGGGCGCGCGGAACGGCGCGGGAGTAATGGTTCGATGGAGCGTAAATTGCTTACTTTAACATCTCAAGCGCTTTGCCAAGTTGCGCGTCATCGCCAGCAGCGTATTGTTCGGTGGTAATTTCAACTTTCACGTCGGGACTAATGCCGGTTCGGTCGATGTTATTACCGTTCGGCGTGTACCACTTGGCGATAGTAATTTTTACCTCCGCGCCAGAATCCAACGGAAATAGCTGTTGCACAACGCCCTTGCCGTAGGTTTTCACGCCGACCAAAGTCGCCGCTTTGTGGTCATGCAATGCGCCAGCCACAATTTCGGACGCGCTTGCCGTGCCGCCGTCGATCAAAACGATGGTTTTAACGCCGTTCAAGATATTGTTGCCCGAAGCTTTCTCTGTGCCGACGACTTTATCGCCCGCTTTTTCCTGGACGATCACCGATCCCGATGACAACCACAAACTCACAACCGATTTCGCGGCATCAACATAACCGCCGCCATTGCCGCGCAGGTCGAGGATTATGCCTTTGACTTTCTTGTCCTTCAACTCTCGGGCGGCTTTGCGCGTTAATGTCGCGGTGTCGTCCCCGAATTGCGAGATTCGGATGTAACCGATGTTGTTATCCTTGATTTCCCATTTTACACTGGGGTTGGCGATTGTCGCGCGCGTAATGGAAAATTCCTTGGTTTCCGAACCGCGCATTATTGTCAGTTTTACAACAGTTCCAGCTTTGCCGCGAATCAACGTGATCGCTTCGGATGGCGACATGGTTATGGAGTTTCTGCTGTCGATCGCCACAATGACGTCGTGCGGTTGCAAACCGGCTTTTTTGGCTGGGCTGTCATCGAGCGGTGCGACCACTTCCAATTGTCCGTCCTTATTTGTGCCGAGTTCTGCCCCGATCCCCTCAAACTGACCACTCAAATCATTCAGAAAACTATTCGCCTCATCCTCTGTAAAATAATTCGTGTAAGGATCGCCGACCGCTGCCGCCATGCCCGCTGCCGCACCCTTGATCAATCTATCTTTATCTAATTTTCCATCGTAATTTTCCTGCAACTGCGCATATACGGCGTCCAATTCCGAATAATCTAGTGATCCGCTTTTATTGATGACGCGATAAAAACTTTGGTATTTTGTGCCAATCGCGAAACCAATCACCCCGACCAAAAACGCCGTGACAACGCATGTCGCCACCGACACGCCGATGGTCTGTTTCAGGCTCATCGATGGCCTGTTCGATCTCGTACTCTGAAAATTTGGCTGTCCGCCGGCATTAAAAGGATTACTGTTCTCGTTCAGGTTCGTTGGATTCATTGTTACTTTCATGACAACTATTTTAGCATAAACATAAATAAAACTGAAAAACGCCTAGCGACTCGAACCGTTTCGGACCACCGACCTCTTGCTCTGTGAGTGAGGTGGGACGAAACGGTGAGTAGGAGCGGCTATAGTAACTTAGCGATTCCACTCGCCAAAATAAATATAAGTGTATTTTGATGCGTCGATCCATTGTTCGCTGTACATGCCCCATCTGCCGTTGATTGGCACGTTGTATTGCGATACGTAAACCTTGCTGCCATCGCCGCTGACCGCCTCGACCCAAACCACGTGACCGTAAACACCGACAGAGGTCGCACCGACCGAACCAACTTTCGGCGTCGAACCGGTTGGAATACCGACGGCACGAGCGTTGCCCACCCACTGATTAGCATTGCCATGCCCGCCCCAATACGGCATATTGCCATAGGATTGATAGACTTTCCACGCCGTGTACGACACGCACTCGCGATTATACATTCCCCACGGATCAACCAACGCATCTTGCGGCGCATTGTTCAAATAATCCGGATACCCGCCGCGATTAGGATCGCCCGCCACCACACCGATGCCAATACCCGCCGCACGGTTGGCGGCTTCCTGCTCGGCGCGCAATCGGGAAATTTCGCGGTTGTTATCCTTGACCATCCTCTGAAATTCCGCTTCCTGCCCCTTGGTTTGGGATAATAATTCTTGCTGCCGTTGCTTGCTTGCCGCGATTTGATCGCGACGCGATGTTTGATCCTGCAAAATCGTTTCGACTTTGTACTTCTGGACCTGCAACTCTTTTTTAATTCTGTTAATTTGATTAGTTAAACTATTTAATTGCGCTTGCAACGCTTCTTCTTGCGACTTGCTATTGATGTAATCGTTCAAGGTGTTGCTATTCGCCAAAACCTCCAATGACGATGGTTGACCGGTAATATATGCGGCGGCGATCGATCTGGCGAGCGCTTCGCTCTGCTTCTTCATCTTGATTTCGTTTTCAGTAATTTCCGCATTTAATTTATCGAGTTTGGCATTATTAAGGTCGATTTCCGCCTGGATCTCGTCCTGTTGGAGTTGTAGCTGCGCAATTGCGCCATTCAAAGTTTCGGATTGTAGCGCCAGTTCTGCCGCCCTGTTGCGATAACCATCAACCTGACCCTGTAATTCCTTAATCTTCGCATCGTATTCCTCGTTCGTGAGCGCGGACGAAATTTGCGGCAACGGCAAAATCTGCATCATAAACGCCGCTATCAAAATCACCGAAACCAATCCCATCACCCGATGTTTCAGATTTCGCCGCGAAAAGACATTTCTACCCATGATACTATCATTATACAGCATTTTGATTGTGTTTTCAAGCGCCACGCCCTACATTCCACCCCCAACCAGCACACCATTCCGCTTCATGACTTCTGCTGGTGTTCTGTAGCCTAGGCGTTTACGTGGTCTATTATTGATCTCTTCGACCGCTTTGTCAACTATCTCGTCTGTTAAGTATGTAAACGTCATCTTCTTGGGAAAGTAGAATCGCAGCAGCCCGTTAGTGTTTTCATTCGTTCCTCTCTCCCATGAATGGTAGGCGTGTGCAAAGAACACGCTGAGTCTCGTTTGTCTTTCAATCCATTCAAAACCGCTCATTTCGCTGCCGTTGTCGAGGGTTAGGGTTTTCTGGTATTTCTTTCGTATCTGCTCGTTAAATAGCCGACTGGCAGCATCTGCAAATTTGAGGGCTAGGGTCTTGCGCAGTGATTTTTGTTCGTCCATGGACAGATTCCTAGTATCTCCCTCAAAATGACCTATCCTGGAGCGATGCTCAACGTGTGACGGTCTAATGTCGATTGATAGATCCAGTCATATATGGTTTGAACAGCAATTACTACGCCAGTGGTCCTCTTAAACCTCCCAGAAATCTGCTCTGGACTCCAGTTCTTTCTTAGTCCTTCTATTACTATGCGTGTTAGCCGAGAGTTATTGTTGGACATATCCTTGTTGGTAGACAGCACCCTAAACCGCTGATTGGCAATTCGCCTTCTGCTAGCAGTTTCTTTGCTGGCATAATACCAGCGATAGTTCCCATGACTATTCGAATTCCTCCGTACTTCCGCCGAGATAGTACTGTGACTGCACCCTAATCGTCTTGCTATTCGGCGATGAGACAAACCCTCGCGAATTAAAGTTTCTATGACCACACGATTTTCTGTGGTAAGATGTGAGTAAGACATTATACCTGTCTCCTTTCTGTAGAGTTAATTGTTATTTTGCAAACACTATTCTACAGAAATATTCCGAGCAGGTTAATGTCTTTTGTGGTCGACAGGGATTTCCACCGGCTCCGCTTCGCGTCCCCGGATCTCCCGTCGACCCGCCTTACACCCCTCTAGTTTTCGCGGGTGGAGTGGTTTGGGTTGGAATTGAAGACCTTACGTTTTGGTAATTAAAAATTTTGTGTTACAATGTTGTTATGTTAATTTGTACGAGCGGGAGCATGTTATTCAAAGTGAGGTATTCATGATAATTTTAGATCGTGTCAGTAAAACTTATAAGCGCGCTTTCCGACCGGCGCTGGACAATGTGTCGCTGCACATCGCGTCGCGCGAATTTGCGATTTTGGTCGGACCGAGCGGCGCGGGCAAATCGACATTATTAAAACTATTGATTCGCGAAGAAAAACCGGATTCTGGAAAAATCATCGTTGGCGGGATCGATTATGATTTATTGGACGAACGCGATATTCCCCTCCTGCGCCAAAAAATCGGCGTGGTGTTTCAGGATTTCAAACTCCTCCCCAACCGCACGGTTTTCGAAAACGTCGCATTATCGCTCGAAATCTCGGGACATACCAATAAGGAAATCAAGAAAAACGTGCCGGTGATTTTGGAATTGGTCGGGTTGCATGGCAAAGAAAAAAACTTTCCCGACGAGTTGTCCGGCGGCGAACGCCAGCGCGTCGCAATCGCCCGCGCCATGGTGCGGCAACCAAAAATCCTGATCGCCGACGAACCAACCGGCAACCTCGATGTGCGCAATAGTATGGAAATCGTTAAACTGCTGACCAAAATTAACAAGTTCGGCACAACGGTTGTTTTAATTACGCATTCGATGGATATTGTTAATCGATTAAATACGCGCACCATCACGATCGAAGACGGGCGCATTACTCATGACATAAAACACGGAGGAGTAAAAGATGGCAAGTGAAGACAGTAAAAATATTCACAAACAATTGCGCCACAGCCACCACCATCGGCGCCACATGATCATCAGAACCCGCAGTACCAGTTACGGTTTCCGCAATTTCGTGCGCAATACTTGGTTATCGGTCGCCGCAACCGCCGTTATGACGATCACATTATTATTTCTCTTTGTCGCCGTCATCATTAGTCAAATGTTGTCCAACACCGTTGTCATCATGAATGAAAAAATCAACGACGTCACCATTTTCTTCAAATCGGAAACTAGCGACGATACTTTGCGCGTTTTGGCGGGCAAAATGAAAATGACCGAAAATGTCATACCCGATTCCGTCGAATACGAAAATTCCAGTGCTGTTTTTAATAAATATATAGAAGAAAACAAGTACGACCAGGTCGCCATGGGACAAATAAATTTGATCGTTGAGAGCGGCGTTGATCTGAGTGATATTTTTCCGTCCAGATTAGCATTCAAGATTAAAAACCCCAACAACATCGCACCAATCAAAAAAGTTGTCGAAAATGACACTGATTTCAAGGAGTGGTTGAGCGAAGAAGCCGTATACAAACCCAGTTACGACAAAAGCAGTACAAAAAACACCGTTGAAAAAATTATTGGCTGGTCGAATCTGGCGCAAAAAATCGGTATCGGCGCGGGTTCGATACTGCTGCTGATCTCGATTCTAATCATCTTTAATACTATCCGCATGGCGATTTTCAGCCGCCGCGAAGAAATCGATATGATGCGCACCATCGGCGCAGATAAACATTTTATCCGCGGACCGTTCCTCATCGAAGCCCAAATGTACGGATTTTTCGCCGCAATTATCTCCACCGTCATTGGCTATTTCGGCATCATCAACGTTCTACCGGAAATTGAACGCCACGGCATCGCGGTTAGTGGTATCGGATCGCTCATGACAACTTGGTGGTATGCAATTTTCGGCGCGATGATGTTCATCGGCATGACAATCGGTTACGTTTCTGCCCGACTCGCGGTACGGAAATATTTGAAATAATTTTTGCCAACACTAAACACACGCGATATGGTGGTCGCGTGTAGACAGTATAGCACAAGCACTTTAATTTGTCAAGTGCGCCCAAAAGAGGCGCTCTGCTTCCCTATTCCAACACTGCATAGATGATCAGGCGATCCGATGCGCTGCCACTGCGGTAATCATATCGACCGGCGCAAGTCATCAAGGTCAGCCCTTGCGCCGCGCCGCCTTGGACGTTTAACGCTTTGTTCATATCGACCTCAGAGCGAGGTTTGGTTTCTTTGTTGACGATCTTGTAAGTGAAACTTTTGCCGTCGCCACGCTCGATCGTGATTTTGTCATCAACGTTCAGTTTGCCTAAGTCATCAAATATGCCCTTGTACGAACGGCTAAACGAAGTATGTCCGTCGATAAACACCGCGCCATTTTGTCCAGGTTTGGCGCTACCGTCATACCATGCTGCATCATTGACGTTTTTCGGTACGTCAATATTACCGTCGCTGTTGACGCCGACACTGAACACGCGGGCGTTTTTAACGCCAATCGCCGGAATCGAAATGTAACGCGGCTGATCTGCTGGTACGCTGTGTGTCGTGATTGCTTGGTTGCTGACCGACGTGGTGTCGAGCGCATCCGGATTGTCCGCATCAACCGCCGCGATCGAATTGATCGAAAGTGTCGATGTCGGGCTCGAAAACATTTCGTGCGCCTCGCGATTGGTCATCCACGTATCCCACGCCAAATAACCACTGATCGCCAAAATCGTCAGAATTAAAATCGTTCGCAGGATCGCGAAAACCTGCTTCTTCTTAATATTAATCGAAAAAGTGATCTTTGTGTTGCTCAAACGACTTAGTTTGCCGAGAAAACCATCGTCAGCAATAGCAACCGCCCCATAACTATCCACCGTGGTCGGCATGTTGGGGGTTTCGCGAACCGTCGGTTGTTGCGATGTCGCGGATGCCAAAACTTGTTCGGTCACATTGACACGCGGTGCGGGCGCAACGGATTGAAAAATCGAATCATCGCCCGATGCTGGCGACAAAAACGCGCTCGGCGACACGCCGGGTGTAAATTGCGACGCGAGCGACGTCGCCGCCTGGACCGCTGTTTGCGCTGCGGATTTTTTCTTACCCGTCAGATGTTTTGCTAACTTATGCACGTGCTTGGCGGTTTTCGTGGCGCCGCCCGCGATGTGCTTTGCAAACTTTGTAATATGACCGCTTTCTTTTTTAACTTCACCGCCGACCGCCTTGCTGATCGGGGTAAATGGCGAATAGGTTTGCGCATCAATGTATGGCAAGATAGTCGACGGCTGCGGCTCTTGAACCTGTGGCAGCTGCGGTTGAGCTTGCACGATGGCGGTGGTCGGTTGCGGTTGTTGTTGCTGCTGAACTGCTTGCTGCTGGACTATTTGTTGTTGCGGTTGGGTCCCTTGGGTATACTGAACACGTTGAACGGGTTGAGTGTATTGAATGGGTTGGACGGGTTGAGCGACAGACTGTGCGACCTGTACAGGTTGTACAGGTTGCGCAACTTGTACAGCATGTATCGCTTCTTGTACAACTTTCGTTTGTCCGGCGTTTTGCACCGGTGCGGCGACTTTTTGCGCCGGTTTGGACGGAATATTAAATAAATCCTCCATATGTATGATCGGCGATCTTTCTTCGATAACTGGATGAAACTTCGGCGCGACCGGTGGATTTTGCGGTTGCATCGGTTGTGCTTGTTGTACTTGTTGTACTTGTTGCGGTTGACTTTGAACTGCAACTTGCTGTACCGCGGGTTGAGCCTGGACCTTGCTTATCGTTGTATTATTGACAACGGTTTGTTGAACTGGTGCAACATGATGCACAACATGTTTCGCCGGAACGGCCACATGAGCAACTCGCGGCGCCGAACTTAGCACCCGATGATACTGTGGATTATGTCGATCCCCAACCATTTGTTTTCTTAGCCTTCCTCTATTAATAATGCAAAATCGCACCACTTTTAACTTTTATTTTCTCGCAATACGAACATTTTAACAAAAAGAAAAAATAAACGCAAGCTTTTTTTTGAAAATCTTGGGAATATCGAATGGATGCCGGATCAAGTCCGGCATGACAAGTAGATGAAGTCTCTACCTCACCGCGTAAATAACCAACCGCAAATCATACGTACTGCGCGCCGGAAGATAATTGCCAGCACAGGTCATCAAATTAAGTCCTTGCGTTGCACTGCCAAAAATCGAAAGCGCATCGGGCATCAAATTCGGATCGTCGAGCGAACGAGTTTCCGTTTTCACGACAGTATAAGTATATTCTTCGCCACCCGCAAAACTCACCGTGATAGTGTCGCCGACCGCCAGTTGCCCCAAGGCGCTAAAAATTCCCTGCCGATGTCCGTCGATAAATGTCGCCGGAAACCGACCGGTATTTGATCCGGCGCGCGATGATTGATTAAACCATGCCGGCAATGTCGGGTGGACATCAATCGCGCCGTTCGACATTAATCCGACCGACACTAACTGCGCATTGAGTCCGATTTTCGGAATAATTAATCGATCATACTGCGGTTGCGGTTGGACGATGTTGGGCGCAGGGCTTAATGTTGTGTTTTTCGCAATATTTGTCGTGGTGGCGGCATAGGCGTTTTGTTCCGCAACTTCACTCTGTTGTTTTTGTTTGGGAAGCATGAATTCAGTAATTAAATTCGGATCGAAAATCTCGCGATCACCGAAAATTTGGACCGGTTCGGCGAGTTTGATATCGCTAGTCATAGGTTGCGCCAACACTGATGTACTTTGCACAACATTAAGGGTTAATAAAGCGACCAGAGCGGCTGTAATTGACGCCGTTATCATCGCCACCCACATTTGCCACCTCAAATGGCGCGTAGTTCTAAAAAACTTTTGCATTCTCACCTCTGTTAAACCTCTATAAAACAAAAATACGGCGAACCGAAGCCCTCCGTATCATGGTCTACCCTACCATTGTAGCACACTTTGATAAAAAAGTCAAGCGTTTTGTGTCATCACCCCTGTTTTATCCCGCTCATACTCATCGTTCTGTCCGCCTCACCCCGGACGTAAAGGGGTTTAGGGTTCGTCGTTCCAGAACGGTTCGCGCACTAGCCTTACTCTGCTCGCCACTCTAAATATGCGCCCGAAAAACCGTCGATTGCCCCGTTTAACACCGCGTCGACATCTTTTTCTTCGTATTTTGTGCGTGTATCTTTGACCAATTTATAGGGGTGCAGGACGTAATTGCGAATTTGCGCACCCCATGCCGCTGATTCGCCGGCGCGCAGTTCACCGACGGATTCGACGTGCTGTTCCATCTGTAACGCCGCCAATTTGCCGCGCAAGATTTCCATGGCTTTTTCGCGATTTTGCAGTTGTGAACGTTCATTTTGAATTGCCACCACCACACCGGTCGGCAAATGCGTAATTCGCACCGCTGAATCAGTGGTATTAACAGATTGTCCGCCGTGTCCGCCCGAACGATAAATATCGATGCGCAGGTCTTTCGGGTCGATTTTTACTGCGTCGGGTGCGTCGATTTTTGGCAAAACTTCGACCAATGCGAATGAAGTTTCGCGGCTCTCGGCGTTAAATGGCGATAAACGCACCAATCGATGCACGCCGTTTTCGGATTGTAATTTACCGCACGCGAACGCGCCGGAAATTTCGATGACCGAAGTTTTTACACCCGCAGTTTCGCCCGCGGAACGCTCGATAATCGTTGCTTTATAACCCGATTTTTCCGCCCAGCGCAGATACATGCGCTCTAACATTTCGGTGAAATCCTGCGCATCGTCGCCGCCCACACCCGCCGATAATCGCAAAATCGCGTTGCCGGCATCATATGCGCCCGTGAATAATAATTGTTGGTGTAATTTGGCGAATTCCGATTCTAACGCTGAAACTTGCCCATCGAATTCGTTCAATAAATCGTCGTCCGAAATGCCCAGCAGTTCAATCAGATCCGCAACTTGCGCCGTTAAAACCGTCCACGGATCAACTTGGTTTTTTAATTCCGACAATTTGCGCGCCACACTTTGTGCGTAATCCGGATTATTCCAAATTTCCGATCGCGCAATTTCCGATTCCAACGCCGCGATTTCGCGTTTTTTCGCGTCCAAATCTAATTTGCCGCGCGCCACCGCAACTTCTTCTCCCAACACCTTTAGCCTCTTCTCTAAATCGGATTTCACGTTACTATTTTAACACATTTACAGCATTTGCTCGACCGAACCAGAAATGATGTCGTCGGTGGTTTTCGGTTCGAGTTGGTTGGTGATCGCCACGATTTCGTCGATGTCGTCGGTGATTGTATATAAATCGCGAGCTTTTTTGACAATGCCGGCGTCGGCGGCGCTGATTTCAGATAATTCGCCCGGCGTACCAGTTTCGATCAAATGCAATCGGCTCATCGATCCGGAAAACCAATCGTCCAAACCTTTCCAAAAATCCGACCCGACCAAAAACAGTGGCGAACGCGGCACTTTACCAGTATGAACCAACTCCAAAATTTCGGCGAATTCATCAATTGTACCGAACCCTCCCGGGAAAAATACGTAAACTTTCGACGAACAGGTCAACATAACTTTTCGCGCGAAAAAATAATGAAATTCCATCGAATCGGTGGTGTATAAATTCAAATCCTGTTCCGTTTCTAAATGAATATTTAACCCGATTGATTTCCCGCCATTTTCAAACGCGCCGCGGTTGGCAGCCTCCATAATCCCCGGACCGCCGCCAGTGATGATCGGATGCTCGTTCTCCGCCATCTTCTTGCCTAAATCATACGCCATTTTGTAATATTTTGTATCCCGCGCCAAACGCGCCGAACCGAAAACCGTCACTCCCGGCGGATATTTTCGAATCATCTTTAACCCATGCGTTAAATCTTTCGCATATCGTATCGACCGCTCCACATCATCGAGCGTCATATCCTTGCCTGCTAGTTGCTCCCTCCAAATTTCATCCATGCAGATATTGTAGCACAACTGCAACTATCGCAACAATTCCGCAACTATCTCAACCCGTTCGGGGACGGTGACGAATGGGATCGTGATGATTTCGAGTCCGGATTTTTCGTAAACTTCGCGCGTGAGTTGGTGCAGTTTTGCGGCTTGATCGGCATCTTCGCGGCGAATGTCGGTTGCCTCAAACATGCCGACCGGTTCACAAATCAGCGCGAAATCATAATGCGCGTCCGCGATTTTGGCACGAACCATGTCGTCAAATTCATGAAAATTATTGATGTCGAAATAAACGAAATTATCGATCAAACTGCGATCGAGAAAAGCGACTTCCGCATCGCGCGGGATTTCTGATTCGATCTTGATCGATTCATCCACCACCAACGGCACGAATTTTTCGTACTCCGCCCACGGCACAATCGGCGCATAGTTGGCGTCGATTTTCGCGCGGTCGAGTTCGCGCGCAATCACCGCCGCCGCCGGCTCCTCCACAAAATACGCATCCGGAAATTTTTCTTTTAGCGCGTTAATCAGCGTCGTCTTCCCCGTACACGGTCCACCTGTAATAACAATCTTTTTCATACAAACATTCTACCACAAAACCAACTAGTTTCTCCGCCCGCTACAAAGACTGTCTTTGTAGCAGAGTTAGAGTTCGGTCCAACTCGTGGCAATAGATTCGGTTGGTTTAGCGGGATTCCACATCTGCCAAACCGCGGCGCGAGTGGCAATTTCCCCGCTCCAGACGCGCAAGGGTTGGTGAAATGGTTGTGTGATGACTTGCCCGTCGTACGCCGCAAATAAATTTTCGTTATGAAATAATGTTATCGTAACCGGATATGTGATCGTGAATTTATGCAAAGTTTCGACAATCTGCCTGACGCCCTGACTGAACGTGATGACGCGCGGATAATACACGCTTTGGAAAAGTTTTTGGAGCTGCCCGAGACTCACAATCAAATGCGTTGGCGCGCGATTAAATAAACTTTCGCCGACATTTTTAATAAGGTCGATCGCATCGCGCGTGACAATAATCGGTCTTCCTTTATTTTGATTCAGGAAGATTTCGAGCAGCGCCGCCGTTTCGGAATTCTGACCCGAATCGCCGATGAACAACACCGCGTCCGCCCATTCCGCCGCCGCATTTAATTCTGCCAGAGCGTCGCGCGCCAACCCGCCGCTGGGGTTCGATGGTGCGAAAATCACGTCTGTCATTCCGAGCATAGTCGAGGAATCCTTACTGCCGAATAGATTCTTCGACTCGCGTTGCTCGCTCAGAATGACAGTATTCATCTTCTTTTTTAACACATCCGGCAAAATCACGCGCACCGATCCCGCACCGACCGCGAGCGCCGTTTTGTATGCCGCCGCCACGCCCGCGAAACTGTGAACATTGCCGCCAACAATCGCCAGCTGCCCCGCCGCATCGCGCCGCTCGGGCTTGCTCCATAAAATATCGGGGAATAATGCTTTGTCCGATTCCTGCTTGCGCCAATAATCTATCGCATCCATTAGAATCCGTCAACTTCAGTTAATTCAAAACGAGTAATTATAAATCCTCCATTTCAATCGAGATTGGACAATGATCCGACCCCATCTGATCAGGGTAAATCGCGGCGTCTTTTAATTTCCCGCGCAACTTTTCATCAATCAAAAAATAATCGATCCGCCAACCAACATTCCGTGCGCGGGCATTCGCCAAATACGACCACCAAGTGTATTGGTTCGGAATATCGCCGTGAATCGCACGAAAAGTATCAATAAAACCAGCGTTGAGAAAGTTTTGAAAACCAGCGCGTTCTTCGATCGTGAAACCATGCTGCCCGACCTTTTGTTTTGGATTCGCGAGGTCGATTTCGGTATGCGCCACATTCAAATCGCCGCAAAAAATCACTGGTTTTTGGTTGCGCAATCCGGAAACATACGCCGCAAACGCTACGTCCCAACGCTCGGATCGCAGTTCGAGGCGCGCCAAATCGTCCTTGCTGTTCGGTGTATAAACATTAACCAGGAAAAACTTATCAAATTCCAACGTTAAAATCCGCCCCTCAGCATTTGGATCACCGAATTGATCCGCCTCCACTTCATATGTTTCGGCAATTTTTTCAGAAAAATTATAAAATGCGTTAAGCGGAACTAAATCCGAAAAACCATTTCGCACAAAGATTGCTGTGCCTGCATATCCCGCACGTTCAGCAGAATTCCAAAATTCTCGATATTCCGGCAAATCCACTGCGACCTGCCCAGGCTGCATTTTAGTTTCCTGAATACATAAAACATCCGGCTGATAATTATCAATGAATTTCTGAAACTCGCCTTTTTTAATAACCGCACGCAACCCATTCACATTCCACGAAAAAATCTTCATATGGATATTTTACCACACATATTAGATTGCTTCGAGCTAAAACTTTCGCAATGACGAGGGCGCTAGATTTTCGCCGCAATCTTGGCGAGGTGTAAGCAATCGTCGATAATATCATCCGTATTCGCAATTTTTCCGACCACCCCGAGCGGATTCGTCAGCATCACGCGCAACAATTTTATCGCGCGCGCATCGAAACGACCGTTCGCATCAAACATAAAAACTTGTTCGGTTGTGTCAAAATTATACCGCGCATCCTCGACCAACTTCATGCCGTTATTGTCAGTTAGGACATTTAGTTCGTTGCCCAAAAGTTTCGCGAGTTGTAAATAAAACCACGTTTCAATAACTTTCAACGCGATTTTTTGATCATCGAGCGCCGTCAAAACATCGACCAATAATTCATAAAATTCCGGTTCGTTGAGCGTCTGACTAGCCTTCGTGATTTGCTTGATTGCTTCGTAACCGAACTGTAACTTATCATAATTTTGCATAATTTGAGCAAAAAACTTATTCAGCTTCGCCCCTGTTAATGTCCACATATCCCCCGTATTGTTCGTGCTTCTAACGAGCGACACATCGCAAATCGCAAACAATTCAATCCCGCCCGCAAGGCGCGATTTTTCCTTCCGCACGCCGCGCGCCATCACGGACAATTGCCCGCTATCGGACGTTAAAATCGTCAGGATGCGATCTGCCTCGCCATAATTCGTGCGGCGCAAAATAACACATTTCGTGCGTAAATTTTGACTCATTTTTGATATTCCCTATCGTCATAGTTTAGATTGCTTCGGCTAAAGCCTCGCGATGACGCAGCACAATCATGCAAAACTGTTTTTAAAATTTCCGGCGTAATCGTCGACTTATCCAAAATTTTTTTAACATTAAATCGCGCCACATCGCGCAATTTAATCGAATCGGCGGACGATGTCAAAATCACCACGTTAATATTTCGCGTGTCGGCATAACTTTGCATTTCGTTTAACAACACAAACAAATTTTTCTCGCCCAAAATCATGTCCGCCAACAATAAATCCGGCTGCCAACTTTCTACAACCCCGAAAACCGCTTCCGGATCAGAACAAAACCGCAGCTCAAAATCTTTCTTTAACATCAAAACCAAACTTTCCGCGAACCATTTATCGTCTTCTACGAGCAAAATTTTGATCATCTATAGCTCCAATAGACTTAATTGTTGGCTCGTCGGCAGACACGCCATAAACGTCATTCCGCCCGCTGCACGGCGTTTGACGGAAAGTTGCCCATTCATCGCCGCCGCGAATTTTGTCGCGATCATTAGTCCCAAACCGCTCGATAACGGTCGCGATGACAGCGGTAAATTCGTGCGACCGATCGCATTTTTTAGTTTACGAAATTCATCCAAACTAATATTATTCCCCGCGTCCGAAACTGACACGACCATTTTGTTGTCGAAAAAACGCGTCGCGACTTCGATCGATTTGCCGTTCGCATAGTGCAATGCGTTATCAATCAAACCCACCAACAGTGCATGCAATAACTCTCGATTACCAATCGCGATACGTGAAATCCGCGTCGGACGAAAACGAATTTTCACCGCCAGAGCATCCGCGAGCGGTTGCATTTCTTCGATTGCCGCCGCACATAAGTTGGATAATTGAATCGGTTCGCACGAAAACATCGCGTCATCCAAACGCGCTGCCTTCGTCAAATTATCCGCCAAACGCAGGGCGCGTTCAGTCGTCAACCGCATGCGCCGCACAGTTTTAGAATCCTTGTCGTCCTCGATCTGGAAAGTCAGCTGCCTTAGTAGTACCAGCGGCGATTTCAATTCATGCGCCGCCGCAATCAACGAAGGCGCAAAATCCACACCGAAAAAGTCCGTTTCACCCCCCAACAACTCGCCCCTCGCTTCGTTCATACATCTAGTATAGCAAATTTCACTGATTTATGCTGGTTATGTCTGAAATACTTGACAGAAAAGCATAAGTGTGATATACTGTTTTAGCGATCACCAAGTCGCGCGTATTTAGTGTTGGTTAAAATTCGTACAGTCGCATGCCGTTTGATTCGCGAATTACTTCCCTGTCTGGGATCTTAAAACCGAACACGATGACGCGCAATTTTGCCGCCTTTAAATGTGCTTTTTGTTGCAATAAAAACTCTGGAATTTTTTTGAGAACTTTGTCGACTTGGAATAAGTAAATCACCGTCGTATCATTCGGCAGATTTGTGCGAAAAAAATCCTTGCTCCTAATTTCGATTTTCTCGCCAAGTTTTTTTAGACGCACGCGCGACCAACACGCCAAAAGCGGGTTGATTTCATAACCGACCGCCCGTTTCGCGCCGTGTTTGATTGCCATGCGCAAAACTTCGCCGTTGCCTGATCCCAAATCGACCAGTACGTCATTTTTGCCGACTTGCGCCAATTTCAGCGCCTCGTCAATCCATTCGCGCCGCGTCGGCACAAACGGCGCACCGCCGCATAATACTCCAATGCCCATGACCACGATAATTAGACCGGCGATCACGCAAAACACCCAAACGAATATTGTCATTCGTCGACCTTTTCGTCACCTTCACCGCGATCCATCGCCGAAACATTGAATTTTTTCTTGACGATTTCGATTTTATTTTTCGATTCTGCGAGTTTTTTCTTGATTTCATCCGCTAATTTACTGCCGGCTTCGAACTTCGCGATTGCGGCGTCGATATCCAAATCATCGCCGTCAAACCACGCCACAATCTCGTCAAATTCTGCCAGTAATTCCTTCAAACTTTTTTCCTTAATCATAATATAAACATTTTACACTGTTAGGGCGAACATTACAACCTTACGTTTTCCGCGATATTTTTTCGACAGTCGCGGTAATTTCGGAATCGTAATTTTCGATTATCAAAGTTTCACCCACCGCCGCGGTGCGCAAAACTTTTCCATTTTGACCGCGCACGATCGCATAACCGCGCCGCAAAATCGTTCGCGGGTTTAATTGTTGTAACGCCGCATTAAGGAATTTCAATTTATATTCAATTTCCGAAAGCGCATGATCGATGCGCTCCGGCATGCGCGAGCAATTATCCACAACTCGCGTTTCGATTTCATTTAACCTAGTTTCCGATTCATTAATCAAATTCGATAATTGAAAATCAAGCGTCGAAATAATTTCGCGGCGATCCGGCACAAGAATTTGCACTGCGTTGCTTGGTGTTGCCGCCCGCACATCCGCCGCCAAATCCGTTAAAGTCGTGTCGATCTCATGCCCGATGCCGGTGATAATCGGTACGCGCGACGCCGCGATTTCGCGGACCAAACGTTCGTCATCGAATGCCATTAGGTCATCGCGCGATCCGCCGCCGCGTAAAATCGCAATGACCTCGGGCGGATTTTTTTGTTCATTAAAATATTTTAATGCCGCGATAATTTGTTCCGGCGCAGCATCGCCCTGGACCTGAACATGCGCTACTTCGATCGAAATTCCCGACATGCGTTCGTTCAAAATTTTGATAAAATCCGCATATCCTGCCGCGTCAGTTGACGAAATCACGCCGATACGATCCGGCAGTTCCGGCAATGTGCGTTTTCGCTCAATCGCGAACAATCCTTCTGCGTCCAACTTTGCGCGCAATAATTCGAACGCGCGTTTGATCGAACCTGCGCCAACTGGCCTAACGTTTTGGATGGTCAAGGAAAACTTGCCCCACTTCGTGATTTGCGGACGCGCCAAAACTTCCACGCGCATGCCGTCCTCGATCACGCCGTGCAAATTAAATACTGACATGAAACAATTTAGTGTCGATTCAGCATCTTTGATATCGAAAAATACCCACTTGTTTTGGTTGATTTTGAAATTCGCTACTTCGCCCACAACCGCGACCGCCGGCGTGGCAGTTTCCAAAATCTGATTAAAAATCGCCACCGCGTCGGAGACTTCGAAAACCGGCACATTATTCATGTTTTGTTACCGCTAAAATATCGTTATGTTCGTACGTTTGATTGTAATCGAAATTCGATTGCGGTACGTCAAATGGCAATTTTCCGTAACCGCCTTTTTGTTCGGTCATCTGGTATGCTGCACGCAGTTCGTCGACCTCGCCCACACATTCGAACGGTTTCATAACATCGTCGACGCCGAGAAGTCCCTTGAACGAATCGTGCAAGCTTTCTTCTATCAGCAAATCCTGACCATCAAACAGATTTTTTAATTCCACCGGTTCGACAAATGGCGCGAATATGAGATACGCATTGGCGCATTTTGGACAATTCCCGCACCATTTCAAAATGGAATTGTCGGTATTTTGACGATAATTTTCGATGTTACAGGAACTGAATTTATGACCGAATTCCGCCCAAGCATAGTTCGCGAACAATTCCGCGATTTTGAGCTCGCTGTATTCGCGAATCGGCGATCCAATTTCGATATCGGGCGACACGTAATCGTGAACGTAACGCGAAAACAACTGTTCCGCTTCCCAAGTTTTCGACCACTGATGATTTATCGCCAGATCACCGACATACGTGTGCGGTTCAACGCCCTCGTGACCGATCGACACCAAAATCCGTTTTTTATTCAACAAAATCGCTTGGATCAGCGCCAGAGATTCGGTTATATATGTCACCGGAATGTGACCATTTTTCGCACCGTTGTCTAATGCTTGTTGTAATTTTTCCCGATCAATGTGGCGTTTCGCAATCACCAATTCACCCAATTCATCGAGCACTGCCGGGTGGTGATCGCTGTTCGCCACAAAAAATGGCGTAAAGGTCGCGTTTTGTCGTTTCAGCAGCGACGCCACCAATAAAGAATCTTTTCCACCGGATTGCAGCGCCAAAATTCCCGCACCATCATATTTCATTGCGGCACGATTATCGTCCGCCGTGGCGACAAAGTGTGCTAGGTCGTCACGCGTTAAATTATTTTCAAAGGCATACTGTCCCATTCCCTCCTGATACGTGGCGTTAAAAAATGATGCCTGCATAGTATCGAGCGCAAACGGCAATTTCACCTCCGAACCGCCGAACGTTTTCCAATATGACACACCGATCAGAACAAATGCGAGTTGCAGCACCCGCGCCAGCACTTTTTCATCGTAATTTTTCACATCAGGAATTCTGAAATCAATGGTTTCCGTAAAATCTTGTCCGTTTTCGAACCTGTAATTAAATGCTGCGCGTCCAATTTCGGAATCAAAATTATAATTTTGAAAAATGAATTTCATTTCAAACTCCTAACTAATTCTTGAAATTTTTTACCGCGATCCTCGAATGATTCGAACATATCAAAACTCGGCGCACCCGGGCTCATTAAAACAATGTCCCCTGATCGCGATATAGCATGCGCGTTTATAACCGCCTCTGCTAATTCTGAACAAATTTTGTGTTCGATGTACAAATCTTCGGCGATTTTGGGCGCAGTTTCCCCAATCAAAAAGATTTGCTTCACGGTCGAATTATTGATCGCATTCGCAATGTCGCGATAATTATTTAGACCCCGATCCTTGCCGCCCGCGATCAAAATTATATCGTTATTCGGAAACGCGCGCACCGCAACGTCGAGCGACGGAAAACTGGCACTAAAATTATCGTCATAATATTTCACACCATTTAATTCGCGCACTAATTCCAACCGATGCGGCATCGCGCGAAATGCGCCCAAGCCCTTGGCGATCGAATCCGTGTCGTCGATAATGTCGCTAACCGCCGCGATGGCGGCCTCGGCGTCCTCGACATAATGCATACCCGGAACCTGCAGCACTGACGTGTCAAATTCGATGTTGCCCGGATAGGCGATTTTTCGACCTGGTGACAGTTCGGCAATCTGACGGCTCTCGGCATTATTTTCATAATAAACGACTTTGTCATTTGCGCTTTGATGCTTTGCGATGTTGGCTTTCGCATCAACATAATTCGCAAAATCACCGTGTACATCCAAATGATCCGCCTCAATTCGTAAAACCGCCGCAACCGACGGACTCTGTTCGAGATCCCATAATTGAAATGATGATAATTCAAAAACCACGATGTCATCTTTTTTAATATTCGGTAATTGATCGAGCGCCGGCACGCCGATATTACCGACCAAAAAGGCGTTTTTGCCGTCGGCGCGCAAAATGTCGCGAATCATCGTGCAGGTCGTACCCTTGCCCTTTGTACCGGTCACACCGATGATCAGCGCCGGACATTCGGCGAAAAATTCGCGCGTGGACGACCAAATTCCGGTTTTTTGCGCGATTTTATACGGCGCAACCCCCGCCGAACGCAGAACTAAATCAAAATCCTGAATTTTATCGAATGCGTCCGCACCCAATACCGTATCAACGCCCACCGGAACATCGCCGATTTCGGAACGTTCGTCAAAAATCGTGAAATCCGCCTCTGGGAACTTGCACCCAAAATATTCCAGATTACTCTTTCCCTCACGCGCGAATCCAACAATTGCAATTTTCATGCTACTATTTTACCAGATACTAATGATTCGACAAAAACAATATCGCGAACGCCACAAAATTATTCACTGCGTGCAGGAAAATTCCGCCCCAAATCGCGCCGGTTTTTTCGCGGATCCAACAACAAAACATTGACAGCGTGAAAGTCATGATGCCAGCATTAACCTGACCATGCGCCAGCGCGAACAATAGTGAAACAACAACTGCCGTGACGATGAACGGTACGTTTTTTCGGATTTTTTTGAACAAAAATCCACGCATAATCATTTCCTCAAACAGCGGCGCAATGACAACTAATGCGATGAAAATTATCACCAACTGCCACCACGCGTTGCCGGTTTTGCTAAAACCGAGCGATTGTTCCTGATTCATAATTTCCGAACCCAAAATATAGGTGGCGACAGACGACGCCACAATATTCACGAGATAATATACCGGCAGATCCGCGAAAAAATAACTAATATCGGTTAGTTTCGGGCGACGCGACAAACCCACCGCGTCCAGGATATATCTTATTTTTTCACGTCGGGTTTTTTGGGGTTCAATTGGTTTTTTCTCGGGTTGTTCTGCTTCGCTCGCAATGACTTTCTTCCGTCCCAGCCACCACAACGGCAACCACAATACTATCACTAACATCAATACATACATCACCGCGGTAACAGCAAACGACGTGGTAGTGTCGAGTTTTTTAATATCAAGCAATTGATAGTGTTGCAATATTAACAACATTATCGCCACTATAATATTGGAAAGCAGAAACGCCGCCGCAATCCACAGCAACCAACCGACAATCGATGCAATCCTCTTCCCAATGGGCGCTTTTTCCATCGGAGCAATCACCTCCGCTAAAACGACTTTCTTTTTGACTGACGTCTTTCCTGTTTTCGTTGAAACTACTTTCTTCATCAGAATAACTTCCAAATATCAGAGATCGTTATCAGAATTACCAACCCAAACAGAATCAACATGCCTGTACCGACGATGGTTTCTTCTTTTTTCTTGGTCAGTTTTTTCCCAAACAACTTAAATCCTGCGGTCAAATACCATCGTCCGCCGTCCAAACCTGGGATCGGCAAGATGTTCATTACCGTCAAAGTCAACGAGATCAGTCCAATCAAGAATAAAAGTTCGGTCAATCCCGCCGCCACCATCGCCGGGAAAATCACGCCGAGAATGCCGACCGGTCCCGCGACCTGTTCGCCGACGCTGGAAATCTGCTGTTGCGCGTCCGCGCCACCGCCGGTGATTAGTCCCCACAAACCGCCGAACAAATTCCCGATCATGCCGCCGATTCCCGCAATCGTTTCCCAAATGAATTGAAAGGTCGTAACAACACCGACAATCGGCGCCGACCACGTGGCGCGGAATTTTTCGCTCTGGCTGGTCGAGATGCCGAGGTAACCCTTGCCTTCATTTTTGGCGTTCAACTCTGTGACAACGCTTTCTTTCTTGCCGTTGGTTTTTATAACGATAAACGCCCAATGCCCCGCATATTTTTTGGTCAGTCGCGGCACGTCGCTCGATCTTTCGACTTTCTCGCCATTAATCGAAAGGATTTCATCATCAACTTTTATGCTCGTTGCTGATTTTGGGTCCAACCTGACGCCGCATGGTAAGTCTTCTGGGCACGGGATGTCTGACTTATATACCTTTTCCGCCGGGCTTCCCTTGATCACAGTCGCGACCAACACCGGTGACAATTCCGTCGCCGTGTCGCTTTGTATAGTGAATTGGTTCTCGAGGATTTTCGGCATGCCGACCCACGCCAAAATTGTGAAAATCACCGCCGCGGCGATCAGGTTCATGAACACGCCGCCGAACAAAATTTTGGTTTTTGCCCAAAAACTCGCCGCACCGTACGAACCTTTTTCGGTAGCGTCGTCGGTTTCGCCTTTCATCTTGCAAAATCCGCCGAGCGGCAACAGCCAATTCAACGTAATCAACGTCCCCTTATACTTGCCGAGAATCTTCGCCCGCGGCGGAAAACCGATAGCGAATTCCTCGACCTCAACCCCGTTCCGACGCGCAAACCACGCGTGCCCCAATTCGTGAATTATCACCAAAACCATCAACGCAATCAACCCAACAATCACGCCCAGGACAATCTGCCACCATTCTAAATTCATATGTTTCCTCTCTTTTTACTAATGATGGAAATATTTTAGCATAGATTCGATCATTAGCGCAATCCAGTTTTAGGCGGACATTTCGTCATCTTCGATCCCGCGCCACCGACGCCATTCTTCTTCGTCTGATTTTACCTGACCCCTGTTCGGTTTAGAACAACTCACCGCGCCATCCATGATCACACAACGTTTACAGGAATTTCGCGCTGCGCATTCGCCGCATTTCCGTCTCTTTTCTCTGTTAAATTCCGCTTCATTTTCTCCTGTTATCGTGACCCGCTCCCCGCACATTATCATTTCCGAACTAAAACTCATTTTGTAACTCCTTATTAAATTAAAATTGGCTCCGACGGATCGAAGCCTCATTTTCGGCTGTGTGGGGAGTTTTACACTCAGGCTTCGATCTATTCTAAACACAGCCGCGGCAACAATAGCCCCAACAACAACGCTGTTTTAGTAAAATCGAAACTCATTATCTTTCTATTTTATCACGTTCGGGATAGGAGTGCAAATTGTTTAAATGTCATTCCGCACTTGTTGCGGAATCTATTTTACAGATCCTGAAACAAGTTCAGGATGACAAGTGCCATGGATTCCCGGGACAAGCCCGAGAATGACAAAACCCAACACCTAACAATCCCATGACCTTATACGATCACGAGAACAGTGTATCACAGATTGGACGACTTGTCAATATGTATTCTAACTAAGGTTTAGAGAGGAATCGTCATCATCCGACGACAGTATTTCCTGTATTTTCAAAAACTTCTCCATAGGCTTTCTAGCCCTATCTGGAAAATAACCGAGGCGTGAACATGATTCTAACTTGCTTATTAGTTCTCCGACTTTCGCAACAACAGCTTGTAATTCTTCGACTGTCGGTTCATGCCCCACATTTGCCTCGGGTTCCGCGGGCTGGGGTGGATTGTTGTTCATTCCTTCTATTCCCATTTTTTTCTCCTTTCTTAAACTTTCATGATTTCAGCTTCTTTGGCTTTCGCGAGATCGTCGATTTTAGCGTTGTTTTTGGCGACGTCGTCGTCGATGCCTTTTTCGATGCGTTTTTGATCGTCTTCGCTGATGGTTTTGGCTTCTTTGGCGACTTTAGCGACTTTGCGAGCGTCCTCGCGGATGTTGCGCAAGGCGACTTTGGCGTCTTCGACTTTCGCCGATAAATTACGTACGATGTCGCGGCGGCGTTCCTCGGTCAGCGCCGGAATAGGCACGCGCACGTTGCGACCGTCGTCGGATGGATTAAAACCTAACGTGATATCGTTGCGAATCGCCGCGGCAATCGCCGCCACGTTATGCACATCGAACGGTGTTACTAAAATCTGTTGTGGTTCGGGGGCACTGACGCTGGCGACCTGGTTCAAGGGCATCTTTGTGCCATAAACCTCGACCATAACGCCATCCAACATGTCCGGATGCGCCCGCCCAGTGCGGATTTTTTTGACTTCCTGCTCAAAATGCGCGATCGCCGCCGCAAATTTTTGTTCGTAAACCGCTGTATCCATGAATTCCTCCTTAGTTTATATAGAAATTATAGCATACTTTGCACCAAAAATCGCTCCTTCTCACCGCTCTGTCCGCCTCACCCCAGACGTAGAGGGATTTAAAGGGTTCGTCGTTCCAGAGCGGTTCGCATCGCTAACTATTCGCTCACACCGAGTTCGATGCGCTTGAATTGGCGCACGACGACGTTTTCGCCGAGTTTTGAGGCAACGGTTTTGACGAGGTCGCCGACTTTAGTTTCGCCGTCTTTCCAAAAAACCTGGTTCATCAAAACTAATTCGTCGAAGTATTTTTTCATCTGTCCATCGATGATTTTTTCCAACACGTCGGCGGGTTTACTGGCGTTTTTCGCGTCGGTTTTTGCCGCCGCCAATAATTCTTCTTTCTTGCGCGCGATTTCGGATTCCGGAATGTCCGCGTCCGCAATCCATTTTGGCGACATCGCGGCGACTTGCAGCGCCAAATCGTGCGCCAACGCTTTGAAATCGTCGGTGCGCGCCACGAAATCGGTTTCGCAATTTAGTTCGACCAACACGCCAATCCGGCCGCTGTGAACGTACGATTCGATCACACCCTCGCGGGCTTCGCGTTCGCCACGTTTTTCGGCCTTCGTCATGCCTTTCTTGCGCATCGCATCGAGCGCTTTATCGAAATCGCCGTTCGCTTCTTCGAGCGCCTTTTTCGCGTCGGTCAACCCCACACCGGTCAACTCCTTTAATTTTTTAACTTCTTCTAGTGATACTGCCATTTTTTGCTCCTTTCTTATTATAAATGGTCTTATTTCTCCCTCACTGCGATGACTTCGATTTCGATTTTCGCACCTTTATGCACCATCGCATTGACTTCGACTAACGTGCTCGCGGGTTTGCTTTTCGCAAAATATTTTTTGCGGATTTCGGATACAACCGGAAAATCATTAATGTCGGTCAAGAAAATTTGCGCTTTCACGACGTCGTCCAGACTCGAACCGGCGGCGTGTAGGGTTTTCTGTAACTGTTCGAACACATACTCGGTTTGTTCCGCGATGTCGGTGGTGGCGACTTCGCCGTTTTCGTTCGTGTTGATCTGCTGACCAGTGACGAAAATCATTTCGGCGTTGCCGAGGTCGACTTTGATTGCTGGCGAATAGAAACCAGGTGCGGCATTATAATTATCCGGAACGATTGATTGTTTGATACTCATTAGAATTTCTCCCAATGGATTTTTTCCTCAATAAAGCGATCGTTCGGCGCGATTTTTTCGTCCGCATAACCGAACGCGATCATCACGTACGCCGTTAAGTTTTCGGGAATATTCAACCACTGCTTGATATTGATCTGCGCCTCGGTGGTTTCCCAAATATCGATAGTTAAACTCTGGACATCCAGGTTTTCCGCCGCGAGCATCATGTTTTCCGCCGCCAAACCGGTGTTGATGCTGTTCAACATACGATCGTCGGCGCAAATTATCACCGCAAACGCGGCAGTTTTGCATGCGCCCGCCCCGCCGGAACTTTTCGAATTTGCTAACTTTTCCAACATTGCGCGATCTTTCACGACCACAAATTCCCAAGGTTGCGTATTGCGTGCGCTCGGCGCGTTCATACCGGCTTTCAAAATCGCTTTGATTTTGTCGTCCTCAACCGCCAGACTACTAAATCCGTCGTGGTAACTGCGGCGTATGTAGATTTCGTCCATCTTCCCCCTCCTATTTATTATTTATCCGATTCGGTTTTGTCGCCCGCCATGTCGGTGGGTTTGGCTTCTGGCTTGTCCTGCTCTTTTTTCGCGGACACATTTTCGCCGGCTTTTACCGCGTCGACGATGTAATCCGTGATTAATTGCAGCGACGCGATAGCGTCATCATTTGCCGGAATCACATATTCGATACCGGTCGGATCGGCGTTAGTATCGCAAATCGCGACTACTGGGATACCTAATTTAACAGCTTCTTTAACCGCGTTCTGATCCGCAACCGCATCCAACACAAACAACGCGCCTGGGCGACCTTTCAAATCTTTTACGCCGCCATATTTGACGTTCAGAGCATCGATTTCTTCCTGATAGCGCTGAACCTCTAATTTGTTATAGCGGTTTGCGAGTTCGCCGCTCGCCATGCGCTTTTCGAGCAACTTCAACTTCTTGATTTGCGAAGTTATCGTCGTGACATTGGTCAGCATTCCGCCCAACCAACGTTCCGCAACATATGGTTGCGACACCGATTCGGCGGCGTTTTTGACGATTTCACGGGCTTGTTTTTTCGTGCCGACGAACAGGAACTGGCGACCTCTAGCAACAACGTCTGTAACGAACGGCAGCACCCTGTCCAACTGCTCCACAGTTTTTTCCAGGTTAATAATGTGGCTGTCATCACGCTTACTGTGAATGAACCCCGCCATTTTCGGATTCCAACGCGACGTTTTGTGACCAAAATGCGCGCCAACCTCGAACAATTTTTTGATATCTAATTCAGGCATTTTTACTCCTTTCGCCTCACTTTTCGCCGATTAATTGTTCAGGAGTCCGCGAAAAGTTGTATCATTAAGTTTATTACCCCACCATTTTACCGCAAAATTTGATTTAGGTCAATAGGCTTGCGCCACTCGAAACTTTCTGTTAAAATTATAAGCATAAATATTAAAAAGGTGGGTATAAATGAATAATAATCCGTTTCAACCAACAAATCCGTTACCGCCGGTCATGAGCCAAGGCGATGCTAATGCCGATAATTTCACCGCGCAACCGGTGACGTTTGAGAATTTTGCACCAACGGGCGCACCAATGACCGTTGCGCCGATTCAGGATATTCCGGAAAATCCCGTCGATACTATACCCGTCGATGCCGGCATGCCGAACATTGAAACTTCTCCACCCCCGCCCAGCGTTAGTCAATTTGATAACTTGATGAACCAGGCGAGCAGCGCACCCGCACCCGCTCCGCAACCTGTTAAAACGCGTCATTTTTCGATATCGATTTTGACATTATTGTTCTTTATCCTGACACTGGCGGGCGGTGGCGGAACGGTGTATTTTTTCCAACAGAATAACGATACCCTGGACAAACTCGGAAAAGCCGAGGCAAAAATCAGGGAATTAGAGGGCAAACAGAAAGATAACGACTATTCTGTTGACAAGGACAGCAGCCAATACGATACGTTGCAGAGTAAAATCGCTACCCTGACCAAAAAAGATGATGAGAATACGAAAACTATCGAGGATCAGAAGAAGCAGATTGAGGAATTAACTAAGAAAAACGAAACTCTGACCACCGAAAAAGTCGAATTACAGAAAAAAGCCGAGGACATCAGTAAACTGACCGACAAACTCGAAAATGTATTAAAGAATTGCAAGGTCGTCACCAGCGGTCCAGCAAAAGTTTGTTCGATCAGTATTGAATAACGTTTGACTTTTACCACTTATTCGTGTACACTAGTTCGGATATGAATAAAAGTTTACATCCCACAGATTATCGTTTAGTTGTGTTTTTGGACGAAGCTGCCAAATTCTCTTTCTTGACGAAATCGACCGTCGCCAGCAACGAAACCATCGTTTGGGAAGACGGTAACAAATATCCAGTTGTTAAAATCCACATTTCGAGTGCGTCGCACCCGTTCTTCACTGGTGAGGAAAAGATTATCGACACCGAGGGTCGCGTCGATCGCTTCGCCGCCAAGATGAAGGCTGCGAAAGAGCACAAGGAAAAATTGGCAAAAAAGACTACTGTGAAAACTAAATAATTCGATTAGAATTTGAAAACGCCCTCATGCGGGGCGTTTTTTAGTTATAAAATTTCAGGTTAGAAAGCCTTTAACCGATCCAATGGCCAAATTCGCAAAGTCACTTTACCAACGATGTTTTTGAGCGGTACAAGCCCCAACGTCGATCGCCCGTTGCCATTGCGCGAATCCATCGAATGATTACCGTCGCGATGATCACCAACCACAAAGATGTTCCCGTCCGTCACTGTACCGTCCGTGCCCTCGCCGTCGACGCATTTGTTGACTTCTTTGTCATTCTCCGCCAGATTCGCGAATTTTGTGTAAGGATCGAATCCTTCGGGATGTTCTTTGTTATAGATTTTTAACTTGCAATCCGATACTACAACGCGTTCGCCCGGGAAAGCGACCACGCGTTTGACGACATACTCATCGTCCTGACCAGAGTTTGCGCTCCAACGCGGATTGCGAAAGACGATAATATCGCCGCGATTTGGCACCCAATCCTTACCCTGGAGATGCGCCCAGGTTTCCGGTAGCAAATTGATGATCAGACGGTCATTTGGCAAATCGCCATAACCACCGTCGAGAGTTGGTTCCATACTCGGACCGACGACGTTGAAACTACGAAAGATAAAGGTGTTGATCACAAACGCACCAACCGCCACAACAACGACGAAAATTGCCAAACCGACGATGTCGCGCAGCCACGGCGAGCGGCTAGCCTTTGGTTTCGGATTCGGTTTTTCGACCGCCGATTTCGTCAGCGGTTGCATTGGAAAATTATTAACCGGCGGTAATGACGGTATTGGCGGCGTTGGCGACGCAACCGGTTTTCGATTTGGGTCTTGACTAGGATTCACATAAACATTTTACCTTTTTTACGCAAAAAAGTCTACTGTTTTTAAATAATTAGAGAATCATTGCGCGGATTTTTTCTAATTCTTCGTCACTCGTGAATTTGATGATGATTTTTCCACCGTGTGCTGTGGTTTCTTGGATAATTTGATTCGGTTTGAATTGTAATTTTTTCGCCAAACTGCGGGTAAAATCATTTTCGGATTTGGTCGCAGAACGTGCGGATTTCGCTTTGTCGTCGCCGAACACCCCCCCGTTATTTCGGAATCCAATCACGAATTGTTCGGCGTTGCGCACCGTCCAATGTTCCTTGATGATCAAATCGAGCATTTCCTGTTGCAATTGTTTACCACCGCCCAACGATGCCAGCGTCAAAAACTGCCGTGCGTGACCTTCGGTAATTTTTCCCTCAACCAATGCCGTTTTCACAAAATCCGGCAAGGACAGCAAGCGCATCTGGTTAGTGATGGTGCTGACGGCGCGTCCAACGCGTGCCGAAATTTCCGCATCTGATAAATTAAATTGGGTTTTTAATTTGACATACCCGGTCGCGGTTTCGAGCGGATTAAGATCAGTGCGTTGCACGTTCTCGATGATTGACAGTTCCAATTTATGTTGCGCCGATAATGTGCGAACAATCGCCGGAATTTTCGTTAAGTCCGCCATTTTTGCAGCACGCCAACGTCGTTCGCCCGCCACGATTTCGAATTTACCCTCGCTCTTTGGCACAACCACGATTGGTTGCAAAATACCGTGTTCACGAATCGAATCCGCCAGCGTCGCCATTTCTTCCTCGTCGAAATGACGCCGCGGTTGATCAGGATTCGGCGAAATATCCGAAACCCGAATCACTCTTAAATCGGAAACTTTTTCATCGACGGCAGCCGTCGGGTCGAAACTCTCATCAACCAGATCCGTCGGGATCAACGCATCAAAACTTTTTCCTAAACCTCTCTTAACCATGAGAACATTATACGGTATTTCGCTCGTGCTTGCAATAGTTTACGTTATGAGCTATGATTCTTCACCCGACGTCCAACCGACGCGTTCAACGGTTTCGGCGGCAACGGCTTTATAGGCGCGCGCACCCTTGCTAAAGCGATCATATGCGCCAATCGGCAAACCGTGCGACGGCGCTTCCGCCAAACGCACGTTGCGCGGGATCGTGGTTTCAAAAACTTTGCCCGGGAAATGTTTTTTGATTTCAATATAGACCTGTTGCGCCAACGCGGTGCGCGAATCCATCATCGTCACCAAAACCCCCATGAGCGACAATGTCGGATTTAGACCTTTTCGCACCAATTTCATAGTTTCGAGCAACTGCCCGAGTCCCTCCAGCGCGAAAAATTCCGCCTGGACAGGCAACAAAACGTGTTGCGCCGCCACCAGCGCATTGACCGTCAAAATCGACAGCGACGGCGGCGAATCGATCAAAATGAAATCATAACTGGACTTTACCGGATCAAGCGCATCAGATAAACGTTGAAAGCGACGTTTTTGCCCCGCCAAACCCGATTCGGCATCCGCTAATTGCGGATTGGTCGGTGCGATGGATAGATTCTTAAACTTGGTCGGTTGAATAATTTTTTTAATCGGAGTTTCACCGGAAACCGCCGCCAAAATCGTCGGCTTGCCTTTGGCGTTTTCGCTCGATTTAAGGTCGCCCTTGTCAATCCCCAAACCGCTCGTGGCGTTGCCCTGTGGATCGAAATCGACGATCAACACGTTTGCACCGGCTTTCGCCAAATAAAATGCTAAATTTACCGCGGTGGTCGTTTTGCCGACGCCGCCTTTCTGATTTGTAATTGCGATGATAGTCGCGGATTTTCCCTCACTCATGATAAAACTATTTTAACACACAATTTGTTTTTGGTTAAGTACCCCATGACTATCATTTCGAGCGTGAGAAATGCCGGTGGCATCACATCGCAACAAGATTCCTCGACTCCGCTCGGGATGACAGACGAGTATAAACGACCACGATTATTTAATCGATGTGATTTCGATCTTCGTATATTGATGGCGCTGACCGCTGACTTTGTTGACGCGTTTTTTTGCCTCGAAACGGATTGCGCGGACTTTTTCGCCCTTGACCAATTCTTCGACGATTTTGGCGGTGACTTTTACGTCTTTGACGGTCGGAGTTCCGACTTTCGTCTTCGCACCATCGATGATCATCAACGGATCAAAGGTCAATTCCTTTTTATCACCATCGATACGATCAATCAAAACTTGATCGCCTTCCGCTACGGTGTATTGTTTGTTGCCGCTTAAAATAACTGCTTTCATTTGTGATTCCTTTCACACGCGTTTTCGCGCGACGAATCTATCGCCAACGCCCGCGTGAAATTATAATTAACCCAGACATTGTAACAGATCAGGATATTTTTGACAATATCTTGACTTTTTTAACAATATGTGCTACAATGGTAAGATGAGACAGATTTTTAACGCAGATGGCAGCACGGCTTACAATTTCTACTGGTTTGACTCTGATGGTGATAGCATGGACGTGGTCAAGGAAGTCCCTTATGGCGTCGGCAACGATGATATGATGCGCTACACCACTGAACAAAACTGGAATTGCACGCGGGATTTGGGTGATGATGACGGAAATCCCCCTGTCGGTTACACCGCCAACATGTACATGCATAATGGTCGCGGTCTCCATACGGTCGAAAACGAATTGGCGACGGCGAATGTGTTGCTCGATTACGGTTCGGGCAGCGGCCGCGCCATACACCGCGCCCTTTGGCGATCGATAATGGCAAATCATCAAACCTCGTTCATTGGTGTCGACATTGCGTATGACAAAGATAACGAAATTATCCTCCCGCAACCCAATATCCTGCAATTAACGAACAATGTCGCACGAATTCCCGACGAGAGCGTTGATCTGATTTTCGCCTGTTATTCGATTTTTTACCACTGTCGAAAAGAAGATTTAGAAAGAGAAATCCGGGAAATCAGTCGCATCGCCAAAAAAGGTGCGATTTTAAGGAGCGAGATCGGCGAAATACCACGATGCGCACATAATGTGCCTGATCAGATACTAATCGACAACGGCTGGGCGGTTAAACGCCTGCGGGTTAGAAACTCTCCCAAAGAAAAAACCGCCCGTTTCGCCCGCAAAATTGGCGGCGCGGCGATAATACCTCACGCCGAACGCGACGATTGGGATGACCGCACCGATTTCGATTATTTCGATTCATTAGCAAAATAAGTTGCATAAATAACAAACTTGTGCTATAATAATGAGATGCGAGAGATTTTCAGTTCCAGTGGTAAGCAAATTTACCCATTCGCTAAAATACCGCAAGGCGGCGGTAAATTTATTATTGAAGTACCGTATGGCAAAGATAACGCTCAAACCATGAATTATACCGAGGAACGGGGTTGGAATTGTAGAAGACCCCTGTTTGATAACGCCGCCAGAGAGAGAATCAACGAATCACACTGGTCGTATAACAACGCCATGTACATGTATCAAGAAGCCGGCAACCACGGCATTTTAGACGAAATTTCGGCGGCGGACGTGGTTTTGGATTTTGGATCAGGCGCTGGATGCGCAATTCATCGGGCTGTTTGGGAATCCATACAACGGAACAATAAAACCTCGTTTATTGGGGTCGACATTGCGTATGATCAAGATAACGACATCGTCCTACCCCAACACAATATATTACAACTCACAAAAACTATCGCCAGCGTACCGGACGAGAGCGTCGATTTAATTTTTGCCTGTTATTCGATTTTTTATCATTGCGAGGAAAAAACCTTGCGCCGCATGATCGACGAAATCAACCGTGTCGCCAAAAGAGGTGCGATTTTGCGAAGCGAGGCTATCGGCGGTTCCGGTGGTTCCCTATGCCAACCCCGTACAGCCGACGAGATGTTACGCGACAGCGGTTGGGCGGTTAAACAGTTTATCGTGGACAACGAACCCGAGGGCTACGTCTACTCCCGTTTCGCCCGCAAAATCGGCAATAACGCCGTGCAAAGAGAAATTGAATTTGCTGGCGGCAACGACCAACGCCAATTCGATCACTTTGATTCACTGTTGCAATAAACCAACCACCCCACAAGACAGTCTTATGGGGGGTATTACACAATTATATCTATATCTGTATAATCCGCTCTGAGCGATCCCACCACATCCCTCACCGTCACCACATAAACCAAATTGATGTTATACACCCCCTTGGCGATAGTCTGGACGTTGTTTAGGTCAATGTTTACGCTGTGACTAAATGTGTTATTGCCATTCAAATTTCCTCCGCTAAACGTGGACGGGATCAGGAGTTGGTTAGTGGAAGTGAGTTGCACACTAGGTTGCGGTGTTTGTGCGGCAGTAAGAGTTAGGTTGTTGAGTAATGGTGTGAAATCTCCCAATACTTGCTCTCCCATTGGCTGCGGAACATATCGCGCAAATATTCCCCCTCTCGGATCGAGTGTTCCGCCGCTGTGGATGCTGGTTTCGATGGACTCGATATTGGAAAGTTTATTAACAGTATTTCCCGCCGTGGCTTTGTCGATATTTACAATAGTGACAGTTGTATCGTTGGTGGTGGTTAAACCAATGCTCGCGTACTCACTATTCGCCATGGTTGGGGCGGTGGTGAGTAGTAGTGTGAAGAATGCGATTACAATCGCGATTACGGGTACACTGTGCCATAATACGAACTTGATGCGGTACTTTCTGACTATCTGGCTTACGTCGATGATTTCGGTTAATGGATCACTTTCATGCTTCTTTACCAACTTACCTTCATAGACCCGTTCATAACTATCCTTTGTCCATGGGTTCTTTATTCTTACTCCACCTATACCCTTTTCCATAATGCGTTTGCGTGTGAGGTAGATAGTTAGAGCAATGGCGAGCGTCGTAGCGAAGGAAAGAGTTAGAAATGGGAGGATCGGCAACTGGTAAGTTGTATTAAACAACTTAATGGACCACGTACCGGTGTTGGGTGGAGTGGGTTTACCGATGATGGTGGGAGTGGGAGTGATGGGACAGCCTTGGGCATTGGGATTAAGGAGGCATGGTGTTTCGGGAGCAACACAGCCATCAGCATTGGGGTTTGCAGTGCAATCCGGATCGGGATCGGGATCTGGATCGGGATCTGGATCGGGATCTACTTCCAATTTCTCGATGGCGTCCTCGATATCGTCCTTGTCCTCATCCGGATCGTTGCACTCGGACGCGTCCGTGTGGCTCTGCTCAGCTCTTGCTAAACAATCTAACGTATTCTGCCCGGATTCGCAGGCTTCCATGAGGGCGTTGTAACTTTCTTCTGTGTATGTATGATTCTGCAACTGATCTTCCTTAATACTTTCACATGTGCTTATGATAGTATTAAGATTAGTTGAATCATAGACATTTATTTTTAGCAAGTGAGAAGTTGATGAAGAATTGTTATTGTCCACGTATTCATAGGCGGATGTTAGGGTTTGGGTATTAGTGCCGTCACTGATCCTGACGTCTACTATTCCCGGGCTATGGGAGGTTGTGGTGCAGGTTAGGCTTTCTTCGTTCGCCGCAATATGGACGTTTGTACAGGGGGCGGGAGTACCACCGGCGTCGAAAGTGATTGTGTAGTTGAGGGAGCAGCCGCCAGGGAGGGCGGAGCCGGTGCCGTCGAAAGCGCCGTGAACGCAGATGGGGACACGGCTGTAGGTGGTGGAATTGTTGCCGAGTGCACCGTCATAGTTAAACCCCCAACAATAGGCTTGACCGGTGGAATCGAGGGCGCAGGTGTGGTAGTAACCTGCACTTATCTGGGTTAGGGTTTTGCCGTTTAGGACGCCGGAGGTGTTGACGGCGACGGGGACGGAGCTG
>Ga0268262_10000057_pt1 | contig 127986 bp, 116 predicted proteins | sample TergutNc150P3_FD_190354 | JGI IMG/M metagenome (GOLD analysis project Ga0268262, IMG submission 190354) | Nasutitermes corniger P3 segment gut microbial community from laboratory colony in Florida, USA - Nc150 P3 (SPAdes) (version 2) | ecosystem: Host-associated > Arthropoda: Insects >... | reverse complement strand
TTATCGGGGTCATTTTTATCTTCATCAAAAACAAAATTCAGAATAGCAATGGTATATACTGCTTTTAACTCAAAATTCCAATCGTTTGGAGGCGCTTGTTCTGTGATAGGAAATGTACTGTAATACAATGTTCTGTCTTTAAAAAACTGTTGTTTTGATTTTTGAAGTTCAACGATAAACTTTTCGCCTTTCTCATTTTCACAATGCAGGTCAAAAACCGCTTTGCGAGCGCCTTCCAAAGCGCTTAATTTTTCCGATTTCAGATAAGAGATAGAAACAATGCGCCCTTGTTCTTCGTAAAGCAGTTCATTCAAGAAATCAAGCAATAAATCTTTATTACACTCTTCTCCGAACAATTTTTTAAAGCCGAAATCGGTAAAAGGGTCAATGTATTTTTCGCGAACTTTTGGGTAAAACATTTTTTTATTTCGTTTAGTGTTTGTGGATTTTGTTTTTTTAGATTTCATATAGAGTTAATTTAGTGTTTGTTAGCAAATGGAGTAGCACGTGGCAAATATATATGAAAATCTTCAGCACAGAGACACAAAGAACACAGAATTACATAGAGCCAGAAAAAAGTTTATTTTCGCATCTACCTTAATAAGCACAGATTTTGAGATCTATCACAAAAAAATCAATTAAAAATCACCAATTCATTCACCTCAATCAAATACTCCGGAAAGTAGGAAAGTTTGGCTTTTCTCAATCCCTCCTCACCGGCATCTTCTGCGCGATTAATGTAGGTGTATTTCTTTGATATTTCATTGGCAAACAACTTGTTAATCATAGTATAAGCGCCTTTACACATTCTATCCGCTTTTTCAAAAAGCACCAAAAAAGTTTCCTTGTTTAGAGGAAATCCTATTGAAAATGCTACTATTTTTTCTTCAATTTTCAATAATATGCCTTGCAAATGCAACTCAAAAAAGTATGCAAATGCCTCTTCCAAAGCAATATTTTCTTTCTCTAATAATTCTTTGGAAGAAGTTTTGGTACTATCCCACAATGCGTTGAATTTTCTCACTTCTTCCATGTTATCTTTTGTAAGAGGCGCAGCGCTCCAAATATTATTCTTGGTAAAATGATTAATCTGATTTCGTTTAGGCTTTAAAAGATGCCCCTCCAAACGTGCCAGTTTGTCCGCTAAATATATGTATTCAAAGTCTTTTCTAACAGAAGTAATAGAAAATTGTTTGCCGTTTTTTTCGCAAAAATCCTCAGCCCATTGTAATAATAAAGGGGCAATATCATTGCAAAATTGATAAAAACGCACTGATTTTGAAGTGTTTAAATTTTCAATCGCAATTTTATCAAGCATAGCGGGAAGATTACCCTCGCCCATCGGAAACATCAAGTAATCTTCATGATTATGGTTGGCTTTAAGCAGCAAAAAATTATCGGAAATTGTGTATTGAAAATGGCATACGTTTCTGTAAAGAAACAGCACCGCAAAACTGTAATTCATTAATTGACAATCGAATTTCTGCGAAAAAGAGGATATTAAGCGTTGGTCTTTAATATCAAGCGGTTGAAATTGGAGCATATCATTCATTAAAAAAGCGTGCAAAAGTAATATTTAAAGAATTTAACGTTACTAATAAAATTTATTTTTGCAACAAAAAAACTATGCACACCTTTATTAAATCGCAATTTTATTTTATCTTTTTTATCATTTTATCTTTTTCGTTATCAGGTAATTCAATAGAAGACAGTGCGGTTATTTATATGCAACAAGCCAATGTCGCTTATCAATCGAATGATTTTAAAGATGCCATTGAACTTTATACAAAAGTAGTTGATTTGCAATATGAAAGCGCAATTCTTTACTATAATCTCGGCAATGCTTATTTTAAGAGTGGAGATAATGCACGGGCATTGCTTTGGCTTGAAAGAGCCTGCAGATTAGCCCCAAGTAATGAGGATATTATCCACAATATCAGTTTTATTCAGCAAAAATTAATTGATAGAATTGAACAGCTACCCGAACTTTTTATTGTAAAATGGTGGAACAACTGCTCAAAATTATTAACAGGAAACCAATGGGCAGTTTGTAGCATCGTTGCCTGTACCTTATTGGTGTTGTGTTTGCTTTTCATATTGTTAATCAGAATTCCGTGGATTCGTTCCCTATCTGTTTTCATCACCGTACTTGCTTTGTTTTTTGCGATTTTCTCTATTATCTTCTCAAAAAAGGAGAGTTCACGCTATGTGCAGCATCCTGAAGGAATCGTTATGGGCTATGTGGTAAACGTAAAAAGTACGCCTACCGAAAAAGGCTCCGATCTATTTGTTATTCACGCAGGATTGAAAGTAGGCATTACCGACCGGCTGAACGAGTGGGTAGAAATCAGGCTGCCCAACGGAGAAAAAGGGTGGATACAGGCGAGTTTGCTTGAGGAGATATAATGATTTTTTTCTGCGGTCATTTACCCATTATACCTTAACTCTTTCAACCCCTGTATTGTTTCCATCGGGTTTTCCGAACCAAATACCGTATTGCCGGCAACTAAAATATCTGCGCCGGCATCTACCAAGAGCGGGGCATTGTCCAAGTCCACACCGCCGTCAATCTCAATCATAGCATTAGATTTGTGTTTGTCAATCAGTTTGCGAAGTTCTTTTACACGTTTGATACTGTTTGCAATAAAGCGTTGCCCGCCAAAACCGGGGTTCACCGACATTACCACCACAAAATCAACATCATTAATAATATCTTCTAAAAAACCAATCGGCGTGTGCGGGTTAATGGCAACGCCCGCCAGCATATCCAAATCTTTGATTTGGTGAATGGTGCGATGCAGATGCGTGCAGGCTTCCCAGTGTACCGAGAGACAGTCCACACCGGCATTTTTAAAATCTGCAATATAGCGTTCCGGTTTCTCAATCATTAAATGCGCATCTAACGGCTTTTGCGCCACTTTTTTAATAGCGCGAATCACCGGCATACCAAAGGTAATGTTAGGTACAAAGTTACCGTCCATAATATCCAAATGTATCCAGTCGGCTTTCGACTTATTAATCATTTTAATCTCTTTCTCCAAATTTGCGAAATCGGAAGAGAGTAGTGAGGGAGCAATTATCGGATTCATAATTATCTTAATTAAAATTCATTACAGTTTTAACGGCGTTGTTTCCGTTAAGTTTTCCAAAAGTTTCATCGCCAATCATCATAGCAGGCGCTAAAGAGCAGCAGCCCAAGCAAGAAACGGCTTCCAGCGTAAATTTACCATCTTGAGTGGTTTCGCCGTCTTTAATTTGCAGATGTTCGGATAGCGCATTCATTATAGCATTGGCATTTTGAACGTGGCAGGCGGTTCCTTTACACACTTTTATAGAATATTTTCCGGAAGGGTGCAGTTTAAATTGTGCGTAAAAAGTAGCCACCGCATACAGTTCGCTTAAAGGATAGTTTAATTCTTCTTCCACGCGCTTTAATGCCGCTTTCGGTAAATAGGTATAAACGGCTTGGATTTCTTGTAAAAGCGTAATCAATCCGCCTTTTTTCCCTTTGTATTTTAGAATAATGTTATCTATCAAAGAGATATCAACATCTTGAGTGGGAAAAACGGTGGGGTTAGGGATGCGTTGGATTCTCATAACAGATTTAAGATTTTTTAGGCTGCAAAGAAACGATTTTTTTTCTTTTCAAAAAAAATATATCTTTGCGCCCGAAAAACAGTGGAAAGATTTGTTATGATTGCAACCACTTGAAAAAATGCTAAACCATTTTTCCTTGTTTTTCCGTACCAATATTAACTTGAAAAAATTAATTTTAAGATACAATTATTATGAGTTATCTATTTACATCAGAATCGGTTTCGGAAGGACATCCGGACAAAGTGAGCGACCAGATTTCAGACGCATTATTAGACGCATTTTTATCACAAGACCCCAACTCAAAAGTAGCCTGCGAAACGTTGGTAACTACCGGTTTGGTAGTTTGTGCAGGCGAAGTGAAAACCTCCGGTTACGTACCTGTGGACGACGTAGCCAGAAGAGTAATCAAAAAAATTGGTTATGATCAAAGCGACTATCAATTTGATTATAAGTCGTGTGCCGTACTTTCTTCTATTCATTCACAATCTTCGGATATTAATCAGGGGGTTGAACGCGCCAACGCTGAAGAACAGGGCGCCGGCGACCAAGGTATGATGTTCGGATACGCTTGCCGTGAGATGGACAATTTTATGCCGATCTCTTCAGAATTATCACACATCATTCTTCAAGAATTAGCAGAAATAAGACGCGAAGGGAAAGTAATGATCTACCTGCGCCCGGATGCAAAATCGCAAGTAACTATCCAATTTAGTGAAACTGGAAAACCGGAACGCATTGACGCTATTGTGGTTTCTACGCAACACGATGACTTTGACGCAGACGAAAAAGCGATGTTGGCGAAGATTAAAAAAGATGTTCAGGAAATTTTATTACCAAGAGTAATAGCCACTTGTCCTCTCAATGTACAGGCATTATTCCATCACAACTATACACTTCACGTGAATCCCACCGGTAAGTTTGTGATTGGTGGTCCTCACGGCGACACCGGCTTGACGGGGCGTAAAATTATTGTGGATACTTACGGCGGTAAAGGCGCACACGGTGGCGGCGCTTTCTCCGGTAAAGACTCTTCAAAAGTGGACAGGTCGGCGGCTTATGCTGCACGGCACATCGCCAAAAATATGGTGGCTGCCGGCATCTGCGACGAAATTCTGATACAGGTAGCGTATGCTATCGGCGTGGCAAAACCCGTTGGACTTTACGTAAATACCTACGGAACAGCACACGTGAAATTAACCGACGGCGAGATTGCTAAAAAAATAGAGACGATTTTCGATATGCGTCCCTACGCTATCGTGCAGCGTTTCCAATTGAAAAACCCAATTTTTGAAGCCACCGCCTCTTATGGACATTTTGGCAGAGACTTTTACGAAAAAGAAGTAGAAGTTTTCTATAAAGATGAAAATACTTACACCAAAACCGTTAATGGCGAAAAGAAAATGTTTAAAAAAGTGTCGTTTTTCGGTTGGGAAAGGTTAGATTATGTGGATATTTTGAAAGATGCGTTTGGGTTATAGAATATTCCAAAACTGATATAGTACAAGGATAAGCATTCTGTCTAAAAAATGATACTTTGCCCTTACAACGAAATCTGTGGACAAAAAAAACTATTTTCGCAGTGTTAAAAAATAATAGATAGTGAACAAAATAATACTTTTTCTATTGGGTATCAGCCTCACTCTTTGCGCCTGCAGTACACAGCCGTCTGTTACTCAAATTACAGGCGAAGGAATTGGTACTTACTACAAAATAACAATAGCAGATAAAAACAATATTACTCAATTTCAAATTGATTCTCTAATATCGGTATTGAATAACACGGCATCAATTTTTAATCCTAATTCATTGGTTTCAAGAATTAATAGAAATGAAACAGATACGTTAAACGCTATTTTAAAAGAGATTTTAGAAGTTGCGCTACAGGTTTCCGGAAAAACAGACGGCGCTTTTGATTGTACGGTAGGCGCTTTGGTAAATTTGTGGGGGTTTGGAAATGCTCCCCAAAAAGAGGTAACTCAACAAGATGTAGAGAAAGCATTAGAAACCGTTGGTTACAAAAAAATTAAAATAGAAGGAAATAAAATCGTGAAAGAAAACTCTGAAACACAACTCAACTTTAATGCCATTGCCAAAGGGTATTGCGTGGACTTAGTTGCAGCGTTTTTAACAGGGAAGAATTTGGAAAACTTTTTGGTAGATATCGGAGGCGAATTGTGCATTCGGGGAAAGCGCGCTCCAAATCAAAAATGGCGCGTGGGGATCCAAAAACCTACTGAAAACAGAGAAGGTGGTTTTGTTGCAGAAGAGATAATGGATCTGCAAGATATCTCCGTTGCTACCTCCGGGAACTACCGCAACTATATTGAAGAAAACGGTAAACGGCTCGGACACACCATAAACCCCAAAACCGGCTATCCCGAAACCAACGACCTGCTAAGCGCTACCGTATTGACGCCTGCTTGCGCCCTTGCCGATGCTTACGCCACCGCCTTTATGGTGATGGGCGCCGAAAAAGCAAACCTGTTCCTCACCCAACACCCGGAAATTGAATTGCGGTGCGCACTAATCACTAACCACTAATCACTAACCCTTAATCACTATCAAAATGCAAACTTACAACAATCAAAACTTTTTTCTCATCGCGGGTCCCTGCGTAGTAGAAAATGAAAACATCACATTGCACATTGCACAGACCATTGACGCAATATGCAAACGTTTGGAAATCCATTTCTATTTCAAGGCTTCTTACCGCAAAGCCAACCGTTCTTCCGTCTATTCCTTTACCGGTATTGGCGACGTGGAAGCCTTATCCGTATTAGCAAAGGTGAAGGAACAGTTTGGGCTTCCCATTGTTACGGATATTCACGCGCCCGAAGAAGCGGCTTTTGCCGCGCAGGTAGCCGATGTGCTTCAGATTCCGGCGTTTTTATGTCGCCAAACCGACCTGTTGCAAGCCGCTGCCAAAACAGGCAAAGTGGTGAATATCAAGAAAGGACAGTTTTTATCGCCGGAGGCGATGCAGTTTGCCGTTGAGAAAGTTCGGGCAGTCGGAAATCCCCACGTGATGCTCACAGAGCGCGGCACTTGCTTTGGCTATCAAGACCTTATCGTGGATTTCAGAGGCATTAAAGCGCTGAAACAAAACAGATGTCCGGTAGTGTTAGATTGTACTCACGCACTTCAGCAGCCCAACCAGTTGGGAGGGATAGCGGGCGGGCAACCCGAACTCATCGAGACTCTGGCAAAAGCCGGAATTGCCGTAGGTTTCGACGGTATTTTCCTTGAAACACATCCCGACCCTAAAAATGCACTTTCCGACGGCGCCAATATGCTCCCGCTGGCACAGTTAGAGCCATTGCTCAAAAAACTGCTGAGAATCAGGAATGCAACGCTTTAAACGATAACCCGTCTTACCCCTTGCTCCAAGGTTAAAAATGCCTGTTTATAAGCATACTTTCTTAATTTTGAAAGGTTTGCCTGAAATACCAAAGGTTCCTCTTTGGGATAGACTAATATCAGTTTCTTATCCTGTGGTGCAAATTTATTAACAGTATCTGTCACCGTTTGCAACGGGCGTGCAAAACCTGTCCCTGCTTCATAAATGCCGCTTTGCGGAGTATGATTTAGAAAATAGAAAAGTATCTTGCACACATCGTTCACATAAATATAATCTTGAATGATATTTCTTTCTGCAAAAAACATAGTTTTATTTTCTGTAACATTGAGAGCCATCTTATACACAGTAGAAGCATTTTCTGCCTTGTGCGCTTCATTGTTACCATATACCTGAAAAAATTTTAATCCTGCCCAAAAAGGGGGTGTTTGTTGCTGTTTTTCAAGCCAGTGGTCAAAAGTTAATTTAGATTTTGCATACAAGGAAAGTTGTTGAGGGTTGTTTGTCAGATAAGAGGAGGCATAAATCAGCGGAATCCGTTTGTAGGTGGCAAAACTCCAGACTCTTTGAGAATAATCAACATTGAGTGCGTCAAAAATGTCGTAATCGGTAGCATAGTAATCGGTTCGTGCGCCGAGATGGAAAATAAAGTCAATATGTTGCACATTTTGCTCTGCCCACTGAAAAAACCGCTCTCTTTGAATTTTATCCGTATATTCTAAATTTTCCCAGTTCTTTTGTTTTCTTTTCTGCGTAAAATCATCTACCAAAATGATATTTTTTATACCGTGTGAATTTAGTTTTTTACACAAATGACTTGCAATAAATCCGGCGGCTCCTGTTACAACAATCATGGTTTTGAAAATTTAGGATTTGTGAGAAACTCCTCATCGGTTAATGTATTTAAAAACGCTTTTAAATCAGCAATTTGAGATGGCGTTAAGCAGGCGCCACCCTGTTCTGCTTTGTGCATTAGCGGGTGAACATACGGAGAGTTTTGCAGTCCTAAATTATAAAAATCAAGCACTTCATCAATAGTTTTAAATCGCCCGTCGTGCATATAAGGTGGCGAAAGTATAATATTTCGTAGCGAAGGCGCGCGGTATGCGCCAATATCCCTGTTGTTGTGAGTAAAAGCAAAACGGTCTCTGGAATCGTCAAAAACTGTAGAGAGCGCATTATTATAATACAGATTTGTGGTAAACAAAGGAGTTCCGTCCCCGCCGTGGCAATGGAAGCAATCTGCGCCTTCTTCCGTTGAAAAAAGAAGATAGCCGCGCATCTCCGCATCGGTTAATTTTTCCGTACCACAATAAAACCGGTCAAATTTAGAGTTTCCGGAAACCAATGTGCGAATAAACTGCGCTATCGCTTTTTGGATACGCGAAATATTAATCTCTTCCGTTCCGAATGCTTTTGTAAAGAGCACGGCGTACTTTGGGTTTTGGCTCAACGCATACACAGCGCGTTCGGGTGTACTGTTCATCTCGTGCGGGGCAATAATTCCCATTAATACAACATCTTCCAATGAGCGTTGCAGCACATTCGGGTTGCTTTCGTGAATCATTCCGTTCCAAAAATAGCCTTCCCGATTAAAAACCAGATTCATTAGCGGCATAGTATTGTGCGGGGTTGGTTTTCCCGACAATCCGAAGGTTTTGCCATCGGGGAAGCGGGTGTTGTTCATTCCAACGTCAAAATTGTTTGCCTGTACGTGGCAGGTGGCACAACTCATCATCGAATCGGGATTATTGCCGAGGTAACCGCACAAACGTTCATCGTAAAAAAGATGGCGTCCCAACTCAATCCCCTCAACGGTGAGCGGATTTTCTTTTGGAATGTGCAAATTTGTGGGAAAATAGCGCGGAATTTCGAGTGTATAGGGAGTGGCAGCGAAAGGTTCTTCGGGCGGTTTGGGACAGCCTGTCAGGAGCCATAAGAGCGGAAACAGGAGTGGTAATATGTAAAAAAAATATATTTTTATTTTCATTATTAAGAAGTTAGCATATTCATAAATGAACACGCAAACGTAGCAAAATATTGTCATCATAAAAAAAAATCGTTCACAAAAAAGGGAGTGAAATAAGTGTATTTTTGCCGCGGAGAGGTGGCAGAGTGGTCGATTGCGGCGGTCTTGAAAACCGTTGAGGTGAAAGCCTCCGGGGGTTCGAATCCCTCCCTCTCCGCAAAAATCGGCTAAATTAGGGTAAAATTGCCTGTTTCTATAATCTATTTTTGACAATTTGTCATTAGAGCAGGAATGTATCTACAAGGGTATCGCCATTATCAAACAAGTAAGGGATAGCGTGATTATTAACGACGCACATTTGGAAGCGTTTTAGTGGCGTGCGGTAATATTACACCTCAACTCTTTAACTCCTTTATTTCAAACCAAAACCTGCTTCCTGCCCCTTCCGTACTTTCCACGTTTAACTTACTGTCGTGTTTTTCGAGCAGTTCTTTGCAGACGATTAATCCTAATGCCGACCCCTGCTCACCTGCGGTTCCATAATGCGAATGCGCACTTTCCAACCGGAAGAGGTTGCGGATATGTTCTTGCGACATTCCTATGCCGGTGTCGGTAACAGAGATGACAGTTTCTCCGTTATCTTCGGTAATTTCCAATGTTATCATTCCCCCGCTTGCCGTGAATTTCACAGCATTGGCAAGCAGGTTGCGGATTACGGTTACAAGCATATTCTGGTCGGCGGTAACAACGAGCAGTTGAGGCATCCGTGTTTCAAAGGTGATGTTTTTGTGTTCTGCCATATTTTTGATAACCTTTATATCGGATCGTAAGGCGGCGACAAGGTTAAAGATTACGGGAGTGTGCGTGTTTCTTCCCAACTGTATCAGCGACCAGTCAAGCAGGTCTTTCAGTAAATCAACTAGGGCGCCCGACTGTTTGAACAGTTCTTCGGAATAGTCGGATAAGGTGTTGACATCCCATTTATGTACATTATCTGTTAGTAGTTGTAATGCGTTGTATTGCGTAATGACCGGATTTTTCAGGTCGTGAGAAATAATGCTGAAAAATTTGTTTTTGATGGTGTTCATTTCGGCAAGTTCGCGGTTGCGGCGGTTGCGCAGACTGATGATATATATCATAAATCCTATTATTAATAGCGCCAACGCCAACATGAGTATTTGAAGCACGAAAAGCCGAAACAGCAACTCATTTAGCATCTCCGGAAAGTCCTGCAGCGTCGTTCTCTACACAAGGTAATGGCATTGTAGAAAACCCATTTGAAAAAATACAAGTTTACAGTTACACAAACTCTGTTTACATCAAAAACGAGTCTAACACCCCGCTCAAATCGGTAGAAATTATGGATATGTCCGGACGCCTGATATACCAAAGCACAATCACCGATACGGAAACGGTAATCACACTCAGGGTAAGCAAAGCCATTTACAACGTAAAACTCATTTTGCAAGACAACAAAACGACAGTATGGAAACTGTTTGTAAATGGTGAACGGTAGGCGGTATAAAGTGTGAGATTCAAGGTTTAAAGTTTAAAGTTCAAGGTAATATTCTTTGAACTTTAAACTTTGAACCTTGAATTTTATTACCTTATTTTAAAATAAAATCAATACTTTGTGCGTTTTCTTTTATCACAAAAAAAATCTATTATGAAAGCCATTTTTATTTCCGCTTTTCAGGCATTTTACGATGAAATCATCGCTATTTTCGATACATTAACAATCAAAGGGTTTACCTATTGGAGCGAAACGCAGGGTCGTGGCTCAAATGCAGGAGAACCCCACTATGGCACGCACGCGTGGCCCGCCCTCAACTGCTCTTTCCTTATTTTTGTTGAAGATACAAAAGTAGATGAACTGTTAGAAGCATTGAAAGTATTGGATCAAACAGCAGAACAACAGGGACTGCGCGCTTTTGTGATGCCCTGTGAAAATATGCTCTAATCGCAACTCTTTATGAATCCGGGAAAACTTATCATTTTTGCTGCCCCCTCCGGCTCAGGAAAAACTTCTATCGTGAAGTTCTTATTAGAACAAACGCTACCTCTAAAATTTTCCATATCTGCCACTACACGCCCTAGAAGACCCAATGAAAAAGAGGGCGTGGACTATTTTTTTCTATCCAAAGAACAGTTTCAGAAAAAAGTTGAAGCCGGAGATTTTTTAGAATGGGAAGAAGTTTATTCCGGAACATATTACGGAACTCTTAAGACAGAAGTAGATAAACTGTTGGCAAAAGGTGAAAATCTACTTTTTGATGTGGACGTTCTCGGCGCATTAAATATTAAGAAGATTTACGCAGAACAGGCATTAGCGCTATTTGTAAAACCACCCTCTTTAGAATCTTTGATTGAACGTTTAACAAACAGAGGTACAGAAAGTAAAGAATCTTTAAAAAGAAGAATTGATAAAGCCGCTTACGAACTCTCTTTTGAACCTGATTTTGATAAAACTATTATCAATAAACACTTGGAAGAAGCGCAAAATGAAGCAAAACAGATAGTTTCTGATTTTATAAAATAGTGTATCTTCGCTGCCAATTTTTAAAATTTTTCTTATGGATAAAAATACAGTCGTTGGCTTGCTCTTAATTTTTGCTATTATTTTGGGAGTAAGTTTCTATAATTCATCACAACAAAAGCGAAATGCGGTAAGCGATGAGCGGTATGAGGTGAGCGATGAGCGGTATGAGGTAAACGAACCGCAAACTACAGACCTTGAACCGCAAACCGCAAACAACGAACCGCAATCCGTAAACTTCACACCGCTCACCGCAGACGGCGAACCGCAACCCGTGAACCTCACACCGTTCACCGCAACCAGCGAACAGCAAACCGCAGACTACGTCGTAGAAACCAAAAAAGCAATCTATCATTTCTCTAAATTCGGCGGATATTTGAAATATGCGCAACTGAAAGATATTTATGGCTATGCGCCGAAAAGCGAAGAAAAACCACCCTTAGTTTTGTTTAATGGCGAAAATACCACTATGAATATTGAGTTGATGCTCCAAAATCAAACGTATGTGAATACGCAATCTTGCTTCTTTGCATCGGAACAACCGGATACATTAATCGTTGATAACAACAATAAATCATTGTCATTAAGATTATTCCCCATAAAAGATCAGCAAATTGATACTGCTGCTTATATCGAATATGTTTATACATTTAAAAATGATGATTATAGTTTTGGTTTTCGCGTTCATTATGTAAATATGCAAAACTATTTGTATCTCAATACCAACATTTTTACCTTGCAATGGGAATCTGCATTAATTAACGTAGAACGTAATTTTAATTACGAAAGGGATATTACTTCTATTTACTATATGGATAACTTGGATAAAGTGGATAACTTAAGTCTCACAAAATTAGAGAAGAGAGAGATTTCATCGCAACTGAAGTGGGTATCGTTTAAGCAGCAATTTTTTACAACGGTTTTGGTTGCCGATTCAGGGTATTTTTCTTCGGGGCAGTTGGCAACCGCATCAAACGAAGCGCCCCCTGCACTCAAAAACTTAACCGCCAATATGGAGTTTGACGTCAAAAACCTGTACAACGGCTCGTTTGATATGACTATGTATATCGGTCCCAATCAATACAAATTACTGAGAACTTATAATTTGAATTTAGAACGTCAGGTTTCTATCGGTTGGGGGTTCTTCCTGCTGCACTGGATCAATCGCGGTGCGGTAATCCCTATCTTCGACTGGCTCTCGAAATATGCGCTCAATTATGGAATTATCATTCTTATATTAACCATACTTTTAAAAATTGTTTTACTGCCCATTGCTTATAAAACTTACACCTCTTCGGCGCGGATGCGTGTTTTAAAGCCCGAAATTGAAGAAATTAGCAAGAAATACCCAAAGCAGGAAGATGCTATGAAAAAACAACAGGCAACGATGGCGCTGTATCGTAGCGCCGGAGTAAACCCTATGTCGGGATGTTTGCCTATGCTGCTGCAAATGCCTATCCTCATTGCAATGTTCCGTTTCTTCCCCTCTGCTTACGAATTGCGCCAACAACCGTTTTTATGGGCAGACGACCTCTCAACCTACGATTCGGTGGCAAACTTCGGCTTTAGTATTCCGTTCTACGGAGATCACGTGAGTTTGTTTTGTTTGCTAATGACTGCTGCCACTTTGGTTTACACTTGGTTAAACAACAAAATGATGACAATGGGAAATCAAGACCAAATGAAAATGATGCGCGTAATGATGTATATTATGCCCATTATGTTTCTGGGAGTTTTCAACAGTTTTGCTTCAGGATTAACCTATTATTATTTGTTAGTGAACTTGATTACCTTCCTTCAGATGTGGATTTTTAGAATCAGTGTAGATGAAGGCAAAATCCGTGCCCGTTTACAAGCCAATATGACTAAGCCCAAAACGAAATCAAAATGGCAAACCCGTATGGAAGAGATGGTGAAACAGCAACAACAGCAACAACAACAAAAACGCAAGAAATAATCAGATATTTAATATGTAATTTGTGCTACGACCGCCACCTTCCTCCTGTTGTAAAATTGCTTTTTCTATTAAATCTTTAATATCACGAATTGCCGTGTCCTGAGAACATTTACAGATTTTTGCCCATTTTGAAGATTGTAATTTCCCCTCAAAACCGTCAAAAAGTTTGTTGATTATTAAACGTTGTCTTTCGTTTATGGAGGTATGCTCGTGAATTGACCAAAATTTTGCCTTCTGTAAAATCTGTTCAGTCGTATTTTCGGCAGCAAGTAAAGCATTTTTCATACAACTTAGAAAAAAGAGTAACCATTCGGTAATGTCGCTGTCAAGATTATGCTGGACTTTTTGTAAAACATCATAATATTGTTTCTTTTCTACAAGTATTTGACTTGACAAACTGTAAGTAAGTATGCTGGGTATCAGCGATGCCGCCGAGAAATTGGGTTTCAAAACGCTATTTTCAGCGATACCATTGCCCGCAACATTGCCGTGAGTGACGAGATTATAGACACTGCACGGTTGCTTCACGCCGCCAAAGTTGCCAATATTTTGGAAATGGTAGAAAGTTTGCCATTAGGTTTTAATACAAAAATCGGACAAGAGGGACAAGACATCAGTCAGGGGCAACGGCAACGGATTTTAATAGCCCGTTCGGTGTATAAAAATCCGGAGTTTATCTTCTTCGACGAGGCTACTAATGCGTTAGATGCCAACAACGAGCGTGTTATTATGGAAAACCTGAACGAGTTTTTTGAGGGTAAAACGGTGGTAGTGGTGGCACATCGGTTGAGTACGGTGAAAAATGCAGATAATATTGTGGTGTTGGAAAAAGGACGGATTGTGGAGCAGGGAACGCACAAGGATTTGACGGCGTTGAAAGGAATTTATTATGAGTTAGTTAAAAATCAATTAGAACTCGGAAACTAAAACAATTACGAATTAAAAATTACGAATTAGGAATTACGAATTACGATTCAACCTCTTACGGTCTTACGGTCTTACGCTCTTATGGTCTTCTTCACCTCGGCGATCTTCAGCTTACTTACAACGCTTTTATCAAATCATTAGAAGATTATCAATATTTCATCAAAACCAATTATCACCACAAAAAAATTGCTACCATAAGAAAACAGATTCAAACGCAAAACCTCATTCTTTCTAAATCAAAAATCCAATTAAACCTCAGTAACAGGCAATTAGAGGCAGCATATCAGATATTTACTATTGATTCAAATTCGTACGAGAAGAAAGTGTTGTCGAATGCAGATTATCAACACGCAAAAAACATCTATCTGCAACAATTACAATCTTTTGAAAACGCCAAACTGAGCATTGACAACCAAAATATGAGTATTCTGCAATTGGAACAGACTATTTTCGACCTTGAACAGCAACGCAGTGAGCAATTGAATAATCTGCAAATTGCGTTAGACGGTGCACACCATCAATTGCAAACACAAATCAAAACTTGGGAACAGACCTACCTGTTAGTCAGTCCCATTGCCGGCGTGGTTACGCTAACCAAATATTGGCAAAGAAATCAGAATGTTAATGCGGGCGAGGTGTTGGTTACGGTGGTGCCGAATGAGGAAACTAAGATTGTGGGGAAAATTTTGCTTCCCCCGCAGGGTGCGGGCAAAGTGAAAGAGGGACAATTTGTAAACGTAAAGTTCGATAGCTATCCGCATTTAGAGTTCGGGATGGTGCGCGCGGAAATCATTACCGAAGATTTGCGGTTGTTAGATAAGTTTTTGAATCCGATAAGGGCGGTGATAAAAAGGTAAATTTTGAAACAGGTGCAATAATCAGAGCCGTTCCAATTTTACGGTAAAGTGCCTCATAATAGGCGCTTCCCAAACAATTTTCACACCGCGGGTAATCTTTTCTCTTCTGTCGAAAACATTCTTTAAAGCGGCAGCCACAACGTCCATATGGTTGTTTGTGTAAGTTCTTCTGGGAATAGCCAGACGTAAAAACTCCATTCCGCCGAAACGGTTTTCACGGGTAATGGGGTCTCTGTCTGCCAAAATATAACCGATTTCACATCCGCGAACACCGGCTTCGAGATATAGCTCAACAGTTAGTGTTTGAGCAGGAAACTCCTCTCTGGGGACGTGGGTGAGTACTTTTTGCGCATCAATAAAAATAGCGTGTCCGCCGGCAGGTCTTTGGTATGGGATACCGTACTCATCTAATTTCTGCGCCAGATATGCCACCTGTTTAATGCGCGTTTCCAAATTTTCAAACTCCGTATTTTCGTCTAATCCTGTGGCAATGGCGCTCATATCACGACCGTTCATTCCTCCGTAGGTAATATATCCTTCGTAGATAATACATTTCACTTTTGCCTGTTCGTACCAGTCTTCCAAATTGGTAGCAATGAAGCCTCCCATATTTACCTGGGCGTCTTTTTTAGCGCTCATAGTCATCCCGTCTGCATAGCGAAACATCTCCAAACAAATCTCTTTGATAGTTTTGTTTTCATATCCTTTTTCGCGGGTTTTAATGAAGTAGGCATTTTCGGCAAAACGTGCGGAATCGAACAAAACAGGTTTGTTATATTTTTTAGATACGGCATAAACCTCTTTCATATTTTGCATCGAAACGGGCTGTCCTCCGCAGGTATTATTCGTTATCGTAACCAAAACGAAAGGAATCTTACCCGCATTATTAGACAAACAATCTTCCAGCATCCGAATATCCATATTGCCTTTGAATGGAATTTCCAATTGAGTATCCCGCGCTTCGGCAATGGTACAATCCACCGCAAACGCTTTTCTCGATTCAATGTGTCCTTTGGTCGTATCAAAATGAGAGTTTCCGGGCACAATGTCGCCCTCTTTTATTAAACAGGAGAAAAGTACATTTTCAGCAGCACGCCCTTGATGTGTGGGTACCACATACTTAAAACCTGTAATGGTAGTAATGGTTTCTTTCATTTGAAAGAAAGAGGTGGCGCCGGCGTAACTCTCGTCGCCTGTCATCATTGCCGCCCACTGCCGGTCGCTCATCGCACCGGTACCCGAGTCGGTCAGCAAGTCAATGTAAACTTTCTGCGATTCTAATTGAAACACGTTATAGTGTGCTTCTTTGATCCATTTTTCACGTTCTTCACGCGTACTTTTTTTGATGGGCTCAACCATCTTAATTTTCCAAGATTCTGCAAAAGGGATTTCCATAGTGATTAGTGATTAGTGATTAATTTTTTCTGCTTTATAGTATTTTTTGTTTCAGACTTAAACATTTCTTACAATATTCACAGGCGATAGTGTTTTTATCTGCTCTGATTTTTTTGGTTTGTTTGCCGTTTTCGTCGTACCAGTACCAGGTACCGTCGCAATTGCCCTGATCATAATGGCCTTTATAGTATGGATTCCCATTTTCTCTATAAACAATGTATGGTCCGTGTTCGATACCGTCAATATAAAAGGCTTCAACCTGTATTGAGCCATCCGGAAAAAAGGCGTACCATTGTCCATCTCTTTTTCCCTCTTTCAATCCTCCCCCCAAACGTTCCTGCTGGTCGGGATAAAATTCGGCAACCCCAATCTGTTCCTGAGTTTGATTCCCATTTTCATCTACTTTATAATAAAGAACCACTTGCGGGGATTCATCTTCAAAAGAAGCCACAACAGTACCGCCGGGGGTATCCAGATCAAATACCGGTTTAGGAGTTCTCTGCTTGTTATTACAGGAGATTAATAAAATAAATAAACAGCATACCATTAACCCTTTGTAAAATAAATGAGGGGTAATAAAAACAGTTTTTTTCATAATAAAAATAATTTAGAATTGCAATTAATTTTTCAAGGCTGCAAAAGTAGATTTTTTTGTGAATTTTTTTTTTATATTTGCAGTTCTAAAATTCATAGTCATTGTACTATATTTCAATTAGATAGGACATTACTATTAAAATATATTAACAATTAATCTACAAATCAAATGAAAAAACATTTTATCAAATCAATTATTTTCTTAACATTTTTACTGATCTCAACAAGCATTTTGTATGCTGTTCCTGCAAATCCGGATCCGGTTATTATCACCCAACCTGATGGTACGACTTTAACCGTTTTTGTCAGAGGAGATGAGCGGATTAACTGGTACGAATCTATGGATGGTTATACCTTATTACACAATAAAGCCGGATATTTATCATACGCGCAATTAGATGAAACCGGTAATTTGCAATCCTCCGATTACATTGCTACCGATGTTGAAAAAAGAAACATAGTCATCTCCTCTTTTTTAAACACTATTGAAAAAAACTTGTTTTACAGTGAAATACAAGTTCAACTCAAATTAAAAATTTGGGAGATAGAAGATGCAGCCTTAAATTCGCCCAAAGGAACCAGCGACATACTCGGCGAGTATAAAACAATATGCGCGTTTGTGCAGTTCCCTGAAAAGGCTATGGTAAAATCAATGGAAGAATTTGACGGGTTGTTTAATGAAGAAGGCTACTCATTAAACGGTGCAGTGGGTAGCGTTCGTGATTACTTTAAGGAAGTCTCTTATGGTCAGTTTGGCTTAACGATTACTTTGTGCGGCATTTATACGGCGCCAAAAGATGAATACTCCTATGCGGGTCAAGGGGGGTCTGAGAATGTAAGAGAACTTGCCAGATGGATAGCGCAACAAGTCATTCTAGAACCGGGGATGGATTTACGCAATTATGATACAAATAACGATAAAGAAGTAGATGGTTTTCATTTTATTTTTGCAGGAAGAGGAAAAGAAACCGGAGAACAAAATGCCATTTGGTCTCATAAATCACAGTTGTCATCACCCGTTTCCCAGAATGGTATAAAAATTGATACTTACTCCTGTTCCCCGGAACTTTACGGAAATACACTAACCGGAATTGGCGTTATCTGCCACGAAATGACTCACGCTATTTGCGGAGCAGCAGATTTTTATGATACTGATTACGAAATAGGCGGAAAATATCCGGGTACCGGTAAATGGGATCTTATGGCTGAGGGTAATTATAACGGTAACTCAAATCGTCCTGCCCATCCGAATATGTTTATAAAAATTCAGTGTGGCTGGGTAACTCCGCTTGTATTAACTTCAAGAACAACTATTACAAATATGCCCAATTCTGCCGAAAATCCTGTAGCATACAGAATCAATTCAACCACCCCTAATGAATATTTCTTATTGGAAAATCGCCAAAAAGTTAAATTCGACTCTCTTGTTCCCGGAGATGGATTGCTGATTTATCACGTACATGCTCAGGTGCTTTATGCCGGTAATTGTATTAATTGCAAGCACCCACAACGAATGTATCCCGTATCTGTATCACAAAAAACGCCAATGCCAAATTCTACTCCTTCCAGCTATGGATATGTGAACTCTACTTATTGCCCATTCCCAAGCACCGGTAATTATTATCAAACCGTATTTTCCGATGACACTTCGCCTGCGATGTGGTCGTGGGCAGATAAACCAACAAAGAAACCTATTTCCGATATAAAAAATGAAAACAAATTAGTAAGTTTCGACTTTATGGACCCTGCAGTAGTAGGTATTGACGATTATGAAATGAATAGCTCCTCCTCTTTAATAGTTATCCCAAATCCCGCTAATGAATATATTGATTTGAAAGTAACAAGTGATGAACTACAAGAGACAAGTATCAAGTTTTATAATGTATTTGGAATGCTGGTAAAAAGCGTACCTTATAATAATGCATCAACACAACGCATTTTTATTACAGATTTGAGTAAAGGTATCTACTTCATTCAAGTTGGAAACAAAACCGCAAAATTATTAGTACAATAACTTTTTTTCATCTCATTTTTAATCTTTATGGAAAACCTCATCAAAGAAAAAATAAACCTTTGGCTTAATGGAAATTACGATAAAGCCACTAAAGAAGAAGTTTCAAAATTAGTACAAACTAACGAAACGGAGGCGATAGACGCTTTCTATAAAGATTTGGAGTTTGGCACGGGCGGACTGCGCGGTATTATGGGTGTGGGGACCAACCGAATGAACAAATATACCGTTGGGTTTGCCACGCAAGGGTTTGCCAATTATTTGAAACAACAGTTCCCCAATAAATCGCTTAAAGTGGCTATCTCTTTCGATTCAAGAAACAACAGTAAGTATTTTGCAGGTATTACAGCAGATATTTTTTCGGCAAACGGTATTTTTAGCTATTTGTTTGAAGATCTGCGTCCAACGCCGGAACTCTCTTTTGCCGTTAGGGAACTGCAATGCGACGCCGGCGTGATGGTTACGGCATCTCACAATCCCAAAGAATACAACGGCTACAAGGCATACTGGAACGATGGCGCACAGTTGGTGTCCCCTCACGATGTAAATGTGATTGACGCAGTTACTCAAATATCTTCAGTAGATGATGTGAAATGGAACCGTAACTCAAATTTGGTGCAAACCATAGGAGACGATATTGATAACCTCTATTTAAAGCAAGTACATACGTTGTCGTTTGCCCATAAAAAAATGGAAAATGCGGCTAAAACACTCAAGATTGTTTACACACCGCTTCACGGTACAGGTATCACTATGATTCCTAAGGCATTTAAAATGTGGGGATTTGAAAATATCCACATCGTGGAAATGCAAAGCGTTCCCGATGGCAATTTCCCAACAGTGGTCTCTCCGAATCCCGAAGAAAAAACCGCAATGGAATTAGCCCTCAGAAAAGCCAAAGAGATTGACGCTGACCTTATTTTAGCCACCGACCCTGATGCCGATAGAATTGCTGCCGCCGTGAAAAATTTGAAGGGCGAATTTATTCTGCTTAACGGCAATCAAACCCTTATTCTTTTAACTTACTATCTTTTATCGCAACGCAAAGCCAACCACAAAAATAGCCCAACAGATTTTGTTGTCAAGACGATTGTTTCAACAGAGTTAATCCCCAAAATGGCGAAAGATTACGGAGTACCGTGTTTTGATGTATTAACCGGATTCAAATGGATTGCCAACGTAATTAGAAAAAATGAAGAGAGACTAAAATATATTGGCGGCGGAGAGGAGAGTTTCGGCTATCTGGCAGGCGATTTCGTACGCGACAAAGACGCCATCTCCGCTTGTTGCCTCTTTGCTGAAATGACAGCCAATGCCGTTGCCAATCAAAGTAATTTGTACCTGGAATTACTTAAAATATATCAACAATACGGATACCATAAAGAAGACCTTTTGTCAATTACAAAAAAAGGAAAAGAAGGTTTGGAAGAGATTAAACAGATGATGGTAACCTACCGAAACAACCCGCCCAAAGAGATTAACGGAAGTAGAGTAATTTGCATTAAAGATTATCTATTACTCGAAACCAAAGATTGTATCACCGGAAAAACCGAAAAAATTGATTTGCCTGTTTCCGACGTGTTGCAATTCTTTACGAAAGACGGCTCAAAAATTTCCGTTAGACCTTCCGGCACAGAACCAAAGATTAAGTACTATTTCGGATTGTGCGAACAACTAACGAATATTGAAGATATTGACGAAATAGACCGGATTTTGGCTGAACGTATTGACGCAATAAAAAGAGATATTGTGCATTGAGTTACATTCTTACAAGGTACCTCGTAACCCTTTCGCAACTTTTTCTTAATCAAACTTATATCTTTCCTATTTGTATGGCAAAAAGGAAGCAAAATACTCATAACTGGTTTGTTTGTTTTTTTCGTTTCATTTTTTGTTAAAAGATATGTTTATAACATTTATTTTAATAAATTTGCAGCCGTTAAATTTATGTTCAATTTAAAATATATCTACATTATGAAAAAAATCTTTATTTTATTATTAGTTGCTTGTTTTACAGCAACTTTGTTTGCACAACGTGCAGTTCCTCGTTATACATTTCTTGAAATGTTTACTTCAGCCACATGTCCTCCCTGTTACCAAGGAAATGTTAATTTGCATAATATGTTAAACCAAAACAATGCTACAGGTGGAAAATATACGCTGATAAAATATCAAATGAGCTGGCCCGGAGTAGGAGACCCATACTATACTGCTGAGGGCGGCGTAAGAAGAAGTGTTTATAGCATAAATGGAGTACCTAATCTGTGTATGGATGGGGTGAATAGACAAACCTCTTTTAATAATAACATGCTCCTTCAGGCACAGGCAGTTCCAGCATACATGGAAGTATATGGCAACTATAATGTTGTAGGACATACTGTTTCTGCAACCATTCATATTAGACCCACTATGGATATTACCATAGGCAATAATCTAAAATTGTATGTTGCTATTGTTGAAAAAAGAACAGTAAATAATATAATGTCAAATGGAGAAACTCTGTTTTATCAGGTTATGAAAAAATTCATGCCGGATGCTAACGGAATTATTTTAGGAAATCTAACCGCATGTGAACTGATTACTCATGAACTTACCTGGGAATTTCAAGGAAATTATCGTCTCCCAGCTAACTCTTCAAGTCCTATTAATCATACAATAGAACATTCTGTTGAAAATTTTGATAATTTAGAAGTGGTTGCCTGGGTTGCAAATACTTCAAACAGACAAATTTACAATTCCTGCACGGCAATTAGAGGGAATAGTTTTGCTATTAATTTCTATGTATTCAATGCAGATAAAGGTACACTTACAGCAACAGTAGATGACGCTCCTATTCAATCCGGCGAGTTGGTTACACCTGGTACCGTTGTTAATTTTACTGCAGTACCTAATACAAATTACTATGTTAAAGAATGGGTAGTGAATGGATGTGATGTAGTAGAAGGTAATAATTCTAATAGTTTTTCTATTACAATGGATGATTCTCAAATAGTTGCCGTTCAATTTATAAGAGACTATAATGTTAATTTTGGTACAGCCAATGAATATGGTAGTATAACTGCCACCGTAAATGGTGCGCCCATTAATTCCGGCGATAATATTCAAGAAGGTAGTGCTATTGACTTTACAGCAGTCCCAAATGAAGGATATGAAGTTAAAGAATGGATACATAATGGAGCGGTTGTTCCCGATAACACAACCAATAATTTTTCCATCACCGTAAATGGTGAAGAAAACGTCTCTGTTGAATTTATTGAAATTAAAAAATATGGATCTGTTACTTATAATGTGATTGATGGAAATGGTTCACTCACAGCAACAGTAGCCGGTGAACCCTTTGAATCAGGCATTGACATTGAGTTCGGCACAGTTATTGAATTTACCGCTACACCTAATGAGGGATACATAGTTAAAGAATGGAAACACAACAACGAGGTTGTTGCAGATAATACCACCACTAATTTTTCACTCACAGTTAGTGGAAACGAAATTGTTACCGTTGAGTTTGAAGAACTTGTTGGAATAAATGTAATCAATTTATTCTCAGTTGAACTTTGCCCCAATCCTGTTACTAACGAACTGATTATTAAAAATGCAGAACAAGTACAAAAAGTGAGCATTGCAAATACATTAGGACAAATTATAAAAGAAGAAATATTATCAGGAGAAAATAATGTCGTAATTTCTACCCAAAATCTACAGTCAGGAATATTGTTCGTTACATTGAAAGATGCTGAAGGACATGAAATTACAAAGAAGATAGTGAAAAAATAAAATGATCATCTTATGAAAAAACTCTTAACCTTAATCTTTGTCGGTTTTGTCATTTTTGGTTATGCTCAGAAATTTCAACTTACCAACCCTAAAGGGACTCCTTATACCAATGGAGAAACCATTTCTTCAATTATTACTGAAAATGATTTGACTCTTGCGGGCGAGTTTATTACGGAAATTAAAGTGGAAAATCTTACCGCTACGGAATTAGATTTAAAAGTATCACGCACCAACCTTGTTCTTGTTGAAGGAATGGATGCTTACGTGTGTTTTGGCGCATGTTTTCCCAGCGACGTGTTTGAGATTGATTATCTCTTGCTGGAGGACGCTGAGCCACTTACTTTGCATTTAGTAGCTAAAGACACTTTAGGTACGTGCTATTTCGGCTTGAGCAAATTCAAACTTGATTTTACGACAGAAGGACAAAGTATGACCCTTTTTGTTGAAGTTGACATGCAAAACTTGGGAGTTAAGGAAAATAACAACGCTAATTTGTCGCTTTCCGCATACCCTAACCCCGTATCAGTAAATGCTACTGTTAATATTTCCTATAAAATCGCCGATAACGGCGATAAAAACCGATTGGTAATCCGAAATATTATGGGCGCTGAAGTAATGAGTATGCCGTTAAATCCTCACGAAACTAAAGTATCCATTGATGTTTCTACATTAGTATCGGGTGTTTATTTTTATGCTATTGAAAATAAAAACCAAATTTCAATTGCTAAAAAATTGATAATAAAGTAATTGTAAACATTGGACGCGAACGACATTATTACGCTTAATGTATTGATAGGGTTATTGTTAATAACCCTATCTTTTGTAATGTACAAAAGAAAAGCGCTGTTAATGCTTCGCGCACTATTTTCAACACGCTATCTCCAACAGTTGTTCCGCGAAGGAAAATTGGCAAACGAAAGTATTTATCTTTACTCCATCCTCCTATATCTTTTTGCATTTCCCTGCTTAATTATCATTTTTTTTCAGTTCTACCCTGCAACTTTAATAGAAAAATATTCCATAACGCCCTGGCTACTTTATGTGGGAACATTTGCTGCGCTTATGGCTACGCTCTCATTATCACGATTATTATTACAATACTTTACATCAATTTTTAATTATCAGGAACAAAGGTATTTATATACGACAATAAAAGGTTTGTATCGTTTTTACAACGCCTTGTTATTAGTTATTATTATTCCAATTGCCTGGTATTCTCATACGCCACAATTAATTTTCTTCGTTTATATACCTGTATTTATCATTATATTTTCTTTATTCTTCATTCGTTTTGTAAGAAATATAAATGGAGTAAGCCGTATTCATTTTTTTATATATTTTTGCAGTCTTGAAATTCTACCCTACTTAATCATTGCTAAATTACTTATTATTAACTATTAACATCAAATATATTATATTGTTATTCTGCCAATGAAGATTAAAAACATTCTCATTTCTCAGATTGCTCCGGCTGATTTTGAAAAATCTCCCTACGCCGATTTAAAAAAGAAATATTGTATTTCTATTGACTTCTTTAAGTTTTTTAAAATTCACAGTGTTTCAGGTATTGATTTTAGAAAAACAAAAATCAATATTTTAGACCACACTGCCATAGTGTTTTCGAGTACCACTACCATTGACCAGTTTTTTATGCTGTGTAAAGAATTGCGCATAGAAATGCCTTACGAAATGAAATACTATTGTATGACCGATATGACGGCGCATTATTTGCAAAAATATATTCCTTACCGTAAGCGCAAAATCTTCTTCGGAAAAAACAATAACCCCTCCAGTGTTTTTGATTTATTGTTAAAAAACAGGACGCACAATTACCTTATACCCTGCGGTGCCGGCTCAATGGGTACCCATTTTGCCGAATTTTTCGACAAACACGGTATTCAATATACGCAAGCGGTTTGTTTTACCACCGAAGCAGCAGATATTAAAAACAACGTTGATTTGTCAAAATATGATATGGTCATCTTCTTCAGTCCGGTAGGCATTGCCGCTTTGAAAGAGAACTATCCCGATTTTGTTCAAGGCGAGATGGCACTGGGCGCAGTGGGTTTGGCTGCCGGTAATGCAGTTAGAGAAGCCGGTTGGAATTTGCACGTGGAAGCGCCCACCAAAGAGCACCCCACCATTACTGCTGCCCTTGAAGCCTTTTTAAAAGAGTATGCCACCCGCCGCAGATAATCAATCTAAAAACACTTTCAGAAAGCGCGATAAACTCAAATCTTCCTTAGAAATTGATGCGGTGTATCGTGAAAATCATTTTTTAGTATCCCATCCACTCAAATGCTACTACTCATTTTCTGAAATAAATGAGAATAAATCCAATCTACGGGTTGCATTTGCCGTACCCAAAAGATCTTTCAAACACGCCATTGACAGAAACATCATTAAACGCAGAATGCGGGAAGCATACCGCTTGAATTACAAAAAGATCTTAGAAACATTTATAATTCAAGATGATAAACAACTGAAACTCTTTTTTATTTATACAAGTAAAGAGATTGCAGATTTTGTGAATATTGAGAAAAGTATGCTCAGTGTGTTAAATACGGTCTGCGGTAAGCGGTTTCAATAAAAATTCTACTTTTGCATTTCTAATTATTTGCCGCATCCACTGGCGTTTTTTAGGCGTAAATACTCATTTTATTATTAATTAAAAGAAAAACAAATGAATACAATTAAAAAAGGTGACACAGGAGATGATGTAAAACAATTACAGGAATATCTTAAAAAGTTAGGATTTAATATTAGTGTAGATAAAAAATTCGGACCCATTACAGATAGTTTTGTAAGGGAATTTCAAAAAAAATACAATCTTACAGTAGATGGCGTTGTAGATCCGAACACTTGGACAGCCTTACAAAAAGAGGTTGCAAAACTCAATGAAACTAAAATAATTTTCGATAACGCCCTCTCAACGGATAAGCAAAGCATTGTTAATAGTAAGAATATTGAAATATTTAAGGCAGCAGGAGCAGCAAGTAAAAATATGCAAATTGTAATCACTTCAACCATAAGGACATCGAAAGAACAAGCCACTGCTATGTACGAAAATGAGAAAGCGGGGAATCATATCTCTTATGCCAATCCGGGTCAACAAGTGATTCAGATTTATAATGCCAATAAGACAAAAAACAAAGAAGAGGTTGTTAGTCTTATGGTGAAAAAAATTGACGAACTTACAGAAAAAGGACTGTTAGTGAGCAAGCATTGCGTTACAAAACAAATGTATGCAAATAAAAACATTATTGATGTCTCTCATACAAGACTACCAAATCCGCGTGATTTTGTGAATGCACTTCTTAAATACAATGAAGTTTCAAAAATAATAACGCCACTCGACCTTTTACCCTCAAGTACATACAATAATGACAAGCGGGTTTCTATTGATAAGAACGAGCCGGCAATACATATTGAGATGTAAGATAAAACAATGTTGATCTTTATCTCAAATAAAAAAACTTTTCAGTAGTCAATTTGCCTCAGAATATCCTCAATTTCTACTACTGCAGTCGTTTTCATCAGTTCCAGACGTACTTTTTTAAAGTTACTTATCCCTTTAAAATATCCTGCATAATGCTTACGAATTTCAAGGCACGCTTTTTTTTCTCCGTTTATTTGTACTGAGTCTTTAAGATGTTGCAACAAAATGTTTATTCTTTCTTCTAAAACAGGAGAATAATAATCAACTTTCTCAAATGCACATTTAATCTCTTTAAAAATCCAGGGGTTTCCTATGGCAGCACGTCCAATCATAAGTGCGTCCACACCATATCTATTTTTAAATATTACTGCTTTCTCTCCGGAAGAGATGTCGCCATTTCCAATTACGGGAATGGTCATACGCGGGTTGCTTTTTACTTTCTCAATGAGGGTCCAGTCTGCCACGCCTGAATAGATTTGCGAGCGCGTTCTGCCGTGAATTGTGATTGCTTGTATGCCAATATCTTGCAGTTGTTCTGCTGCGGAGACAATCGGTTTGTCGTTCATATCCCATCCTAAGCGCGTTTTCACGGAAACGGGCAACTTCACCGCATTCACTACCGCTTTGGTGCAGGCAACCATCTTCGGAATATCTTTTAATATTGCAGAACCTGCTCCTTTTGCAACCACTTTTTTTACGGGACAACCCCAGTTAATGTCAATAAAATCGGGCTGTTGTTTTTCGGCTACCTGCGCGGCTTTTACCAACGAATTTTCATCATATCCAAAAATTTGAATCCCGAAAGGTCTTTCCGTTTCATCGAAAGCCATTTTGTCGAAACTTTTTTGCACATCGCGAATCAGCGCTTCGGAAGAGACAAATTCAGACGTTAAAATATCTGCACCCAAACTTTTACAGATTTTACGGAACGGAGCATCGGTAACCTCTTCCATAGGCGCTAAGAAAAGGGTGTTCGGATGGTTCTTTAAGTAGTTTGCAAAAAAGTTCATAAACTTTTATAAGTTAATCTTTTCCACACGTTTTTCGTGCCGTCCGCCTTCAAATGGTGTTTTAAGAAAGGTGGTAACAATTTCAACAGTTTCTTCCTGTGAAATAAAGCGCGCGGGTAAGACAAGAATATTGGCGTCATTGTGTGCGCGAGCCAGCGCAGCAATCTCTTTGCTCCAACATAAAGCCGCTCTTACGTTAGGATGTTTATTCGCCGTCATCTGCATACCATTGCCAGACCCACAAATCAAAATCCCTTTTTCTGCAGGATTTTCTGCAATAAAAACGGCAACTTTATGTGCAAAATCAGGATAGTCAACACTCTCTGAAGAGTAACAACCTTCATCTTTCCAGTTAATATTTTGAATTTCTGAAATAATAAATTGTTTTAATTCAAAACCGGCGTGGTCACTTGCAATTAGAATGGGCATAATTTAATATTTAAGGTTTAAGTAGTGTTCTGGAATATGTACGTTAAATTTTAAATCTTAAATTTTAAATTGATTGCTACCGCAGTTTTGCTCCGCATTCCCGTTCAAATGCTCCCACCAATTTATCCATAATTTTGTTAATCTCTTCATCGGTTAGAGTTTTGTCAGGGTGTTGTAGTACAAAGTTCAGGGCATACTGTTTTTTACCTTCGGGGAGTTTGTCGCCTTCATAAACATCAAACAACGATACTTTTTTGATGTGGCGCGAGCCAAATTGGGTTGCCACTTGCTCCAATTGCCGATACGTAATATTTTTATCTATTACCAGCGCCAAATCTCTTTTTACAGATGGCGTAGTGGCTACAGGAGTATATAAAGTATTCTTTTTCAAATATTCGGAAAAGAGAATAGCCACTTCTACTTCAGCATAATAGACCTGTTTTTTGATGTCGAAATATTTTAAGATTTTGGGATTTACTTCGCCAATGGTTGCCACAGATTGTTCATTATGAAAATAGAATAATTTGTTAAGGAGCATCGTATCGTTTTCGGAAATGCCGGTTTGAGTTGTAAAAGATACTCTGGATTTACGCAAAATATTTTCAAGAAAATTCTTCAAAAAGAAAAAATCAAAATCTTCAGGTTGTTCCAACCAGTCTTCTTCGTGTGTTTTACCGGTTACAAACAGAGCGAGTTTTTCTTTTTCGGAAAAACGTTGAGATACATCGGTTGCATCTTTGTCAATAAGGTGATAGGTTTTTCCAAATTCAAAAAGTTTGAGGTTGTTGTTTTTATTATTAAGATTTCTGGTAATAGTTTCCAAGCCTGAGAGCAGGAGTGTTTGACGCATCGCATTCAGTTCGCTGCTGAGAGGGTTTACCAAATCCACACGTTCAACCTCATCTATAAAATCAAAAACAGACGCATATTCTCTTTTTGTGATGGAGTTGTTCACCATTTCAAAAAATCCGTTATCGGCTAAGTAAATTGAGATGGGTTGTTGCAGTCTTCTCAATACAGGTTCCTGTTTGCTATGCTGAAAATATCGCATCTCGTCAGGCGTTTCAATATTGTTGTATCCATAAATACGTAACACTTCTTCAATCAAGTCAATAGGTCGGGTGATGTCATGTTTGTTAAGAGGAATAGTAACAGAGAGTTTTTTTTCGCTGATGGAACTGTTTTCAAATCCAAGATTGAGCAAAATGGAAGAGATAGTCTCTTTATCAATTTTCTTACCGGCAACTTTTCTCACATCATCCACAGAAAGCGGTAGCACAGTCTGTTCGATAGCAGTAGGGTACTCGTCAATCACTTCCGATGTAACGACGGCATTTGCCAATTCTATCAACAGTTTTGCCGCTCTTTTAATAGCGTAGATGGTCATATTTACATCGCAACCTCTCTCAAAGCGGAAAGCGGCGTCGGTTTTCAGATCGTGTCTTTTCGCTGTTTTTCTAACAGAAACGGGATTAAAATAGGCACTTTCCAGAAATACATTTTTTGTATCTTCTGTAATACCTGAATATTTTCCTCCGTAAACGCCTGCGATACACATCCCTTTTTGTGCATCACAAATCATTAAATCATCTTCATTAAGTTTGATATCTTTATCGTCCAATGTTTTGAAAATGGTATCTTTGGGCAAAGTTTTAACAATTACTTTTCTACCTTCAATCTTATCAGAATCGAAAGCGTGTAATGGCTGTCCTGTTTCAAACATTACAAACTGCGTAATATCAACCACATTATTGATAGGACGCACACCTACGGAAAGCAATCTGTTTTTGAGCCAGTCGGGTGATTCTTTAATCGCCACATCTTCCAGACATATTCCTGTATATCTTGGACACGCGGTTTTATTTTCAATAGTGATAGATATGGGGAGTTTCCGTTTGCTGTGAATAAAATCGCCAATAAAAGGAAGGAAGTGTTTGGCACAGGGGATATCGTTCTGTTTGAGCGCTGCGAAAAGGTCTCTTGCTACTCCAATATGCGAAATGGCATCGCTGCGGTTGGGGGTTAATCCGATTTCAAAAACATAATCTGCTGTTATCTTAAAATAATCTGCTGCCGGTTGTCCAATCTTTGCATTTTTGTCCAATTCCATTATTCCTTCGTGGTTGTCGCCCAATTGCATCTCTTTTTCGGAGCAGATCATACCTTCGGAAGTTGCTCCTCTGATTTTCGATTTTTTAATGGTAAAAGATTCATCGCCGGCGTAGAGCGTTGTTCCCACAGTAGCCACAGCTACTTTTAAGCCTGCGCGGATATTAGACGCACCGCAAACAATGTTGAGCGGGGTTTCATTCCCAATATTAACAGTAGTAACGTGCAGGTGGTCAGAATCAGGATGCGCTTCACAAGTAAGCACTTCGCCAATAACAATGCCTTGCAGTCCACCCTTGACGGTTTCAAATTTTTCGATAGATTCTACTTCTAACCCGCAGTTAGTTAAATATATCCCTGTTTCTTCCGGAGACAAATTGAAATTAATGTATTGTTTGAGCCAATTGAATGAAATTTTCATCAGTATTAAATTTTAGAAACGATAAAAATAGAAAATATAAGTTTTATTCCATATCAAATCTTATAGAAATCGTCTTCTTACCAAATCACAAAGCGAGAGGTAAGAGGTAGATGTGGTATCCCAAAGATATTGATGTTTAAGTTCTTCCATTAAAGCAAAAGCAGCATCAATATTTTCACATTCATTTAGTTTTTGAATGGCATTGCTAAAATCTACGCCGCTGTTGCGAAACAACTCACGAATGAAAGTAAATTTTTCATTGATAGCTATCGCTTTGGTTAAATCGGGAATATAGGATTGTTGAAATCGTGCGCCCAAAGTATGATCCTCTTTCTTTTCGGTTAACAAGTCGTTAAGAGATTTTTTTTCGGTTTTTAAAATTGAAATATCTTCAAACAACAATCCCGATTGTGGTTTTGCATCGGGAATAAATTCTAATATATCGTCAACAAAGGGTGCTTTTGCTACCGGTTGCTTTTCTGTTACCCTGATATCTTCAATAATCCTTTCAGTGAATTTGTCATCTTCAGTTACATCGGGTAGTTCCGGTAACTCTTCATCAGTATCAGTTGCAGCAGGCAGTTCTTCCGTAAACTCTTCATTATATTCAATCACATCGGGCAGCTCCTGAAATTCTTCTTCATCTTCAGTTACATCGGGTAGTTCCGGTAACTCTTCTTCATATTCAGTTACATCGGGTAGTTCCGGTAACTCTTCTTCATATTCAGTTACATCGGGTAGTTCCGGTAATTCTTCTTCATCTTCAGTTACATCGGGTAGTTCCGGCAACTCTTCTTCATTTTCAGTTACAGGAGGAAGTTCTTCCCGATATGTTCTGTTATCTGCTGTCGGATCATTGTGTTCTATGGATATTGAGAACCGATGAAACTCTTCATTAGGAATATCGTGTTTTTCTTCAACAGTTTCGGTTTTAATCTCATCATATTTCGGTTGTTGAATAATGTGTTCCGACTCCTGTTTTTCCTCGTCTGTCTCCTTAAAAATGATCTCCTGTACTCTATTTTCCCTGCTTTCTTCATTTGCCTGAGTATTTAGAAAAATCATATACGCCGCTCGAAGATTGTGCAGAATAATATCCTTTTCTATTGGGGAATAAACATCTAATGCGTTAACTTGTTGTAAACTTTCAATAATTTTTTGAATAACTCCTGTAGGTTTTTCCATAAGTGTAATATTTTAAAGCGATTTATACTTGCGAACTTTGAACTTTAAATCCTATTTTTTATGAGCAAAGAATTTTTTATTCCAAATAATGATGGCAAAAATACCAATTGTTGTACAAGTATCTGCCACGTTGAAGATAGCAGGGAAAAAGTAGTCGCCTCTCCAAAGAGGGCTCCAATTGGGAATTTTAAAAAGTTTGAAATAGAACATATCCACCACACGACCGTAGAAGAACGGAGCATAATGCCAAAAGATTCCATAGAAAAGAGAATCTATGATATTGCCTATGGCTCCTGCAATGATTAGAGACAAAATGATAACGACAAACCATTCTGCCTGTTTCTTTTTAATGAGTGTGAAGAGGTAGTAAATAATAAATCCTGCCACTCCAATTCTTAGTAACGATAGGAGTAATTTGCCGATATTTTCTCCAAAACTTATGCCGAATGCCATTCCCTCGTTTTCAACAAAATAGAGATAAAACCAATTGCCCAATACAGGGGAAGCCTCGCCAAGCGACATAGTCGTCTTTACCCAAACTTTTACAATTTGGTCAATTACTACAAAAGAGAAGATGAGCAATAGTGCAACGCTACTTTTTTTCATTTACTTTGGCATCAAAAGAAAGGGTTGCGTGAGGAACGCATTTAAGGCGTTCTTTGGGAATCAGTTTTCCTGTAGCGCGGCAAATGCCGTATGTTTTATTCTCAATACGCACCAACGCGGCTTCCAGATTCTTGATATACTTTTCCAAACGGTTTGCCAAACGGCTGTTTTCTTCTTTGGATAACACCTGATTACCTTCTTCCAAAATTTTGAAGGTAGGCGATGTATCGGTAGTATCATTACCCACATTACTGTAAGCTTCCAAATAAATTTCCATTCCTCTTTTTGCTTCTGCAATTTTTTCTTCGATGAGTGACTTAAAGTCATGGAGTTCCTCATCCGAATATCTAACAATAGTATCTGTATTCATTATCATTTATGTTAATAATTAATTTTGCAAAAATAGAAAAAAAACGGTTGAAAGAAATTACTTTTTAAATATTATTTTTTTTACTTGTCAACAAGTCGGTTAAAGTTTATCCATTATTAAATAAATTCTAATTTTGCACGCTCTTTTACAGAGTAAAATTTGAACCTTAAACCCTATTAAATGAACATCGCCATAATCTTAGCCGGTGGTGCCGGAAAAAGATTAAAAACAGAGATTCCTAAACAGTTTATCGAAATTGGTGGAAAAAAAATAATTGAATACACTTTAGATATATTTGAACAACATTCTCAAATTGATGAAATTGCGATTGTAATAAATGCACAATTCATACAAGAGATGGATAGAATAGTACAAAACGGCGGTTATAAAAAAGTGAAAAGGATTTTGCAAGGCGGCGCCGAACGTCAGGATTCCTCATGGGTAGCTATTAATGCCTGTAAAGAAGTTCCCAATGCCAATCTGATTATTCACGATGCTGTGAGACCAATGATTGATGCCGATATTATCACAAAAATGATTAAAAAGTTGGAAAACTATAGCGCCGTTACCACTGCCGTTCCAACTACGGATACTATCTATCAAGTGGAAGAAAATCATATCCAATATATTCCTGACAGAAAATACTTGATGAGAGCGCAAACACCGCAAGGGTTTAAACAACATATTATTCAAAAAGCATATCAAGAGGCATTCCGAAATAAAGATTATTCTGCCACAGATGATTGCGGAGTAGTGGTAAAATATCTGCCTCGTGAGACGATTTATGTAGTGGCAGGCAACGAACGGAATATAAAAGTTACGCATAAAGAAGACCTTTATGTTTTGGGAAAAATGATACAATCTAAAAATCAGCGTTAATCTATTTTACTGTGTTATCCTCGTGCTATTTTTACTTTTCTATATTTTTGCCCCTTAAAAATAATTCATAATGTATTTCTCAAACCCTCTCTTCCTTTTTGGTATTTGTGCCATTACCATTCCCATTCTTATTCATCTTTTTAATTTTAGAAAATATAAAACCACCTATTTTTCTAATGTAAAACTATTACAGGACATTTTGCAGAAAACCAAGCGGGAATCTCAACTACAGCATTTTATCATTCTGTTACTTAGAATTTTGGGCATTGCGGCGCTCACGTTTGCATTTGCTCAACCTTATTTGCCTAACAATAAATTTGAAACTCAGGCAGGAGTGATTGTTACTATTTTTGTGGACAACTCTTTCTCTATGGAAGCCCAAACACAACAAACCTCGCTACTGAACGAAGCCATTGATGCTGCCAAAAAAATTGCAGACGCATTTACTTATAATGATGAATTTGTGCTTATTACAAATAACTTCTCCGCATCAGAGGCACAAATTATTAACAAAGATGAACTTTTACTGCGTTTAGATGATATTGAAATTACTCCACAATCAAAAAAATTAGAACAAATTTTGCATTTTAATCATAACATAACAGAAAAATCTCATAAAGTGCAAAAAATTATCTATTTTATCTCCGACTTTCAAAAAAGTCAATTTGAATTTACACCACTACTATGTGATACCACAGCATTATCATTTAATATTCCTGTTGAAAATAAAAATATTAACAATATCTCCATTGACAGTTGCTGGTTTGATATGCCGGTGTTTCAAGCAGGATACAATGCAGGGATAACAGTTCGTGTATGCAACAACGGTAAGGATGAGGTTGTAAAACTACCTGTAAAACTGTATATCAATAACGAACAACGTGCTTTAGGCGCAGTGGACATTAAGCCTAACAGTTATACCGACTATACCCTCAACTATACTATCCAGCAATCAGGAATACAGGCAGGGGTAGTAGAGATTTACGACACACCGATTACTTTCGATGACAAGTTTTACTTTGAATATGAAGTAGCGCCGAGCGCTTCTGTTATCGCAATTCAGGATAAAAATAAAAACAGGTACTTACAGGCGCTTTACGGAACGGATTCACTGTTTTATTACCAACCGATGAATGTTAATCAGATAAACTACAGTGCATTTACTTCAGCGCAACTGATAATTGTAGATCAGTTAGAGACTATCTCTTCCGGTTTGGCTGCTGAATTGGAAAAATATGTACAAAACGGCGGTACTATCATCGTTTTTCCTGCAGAAAAAATGGAAGTTTCTTCGTGGAGCACTTTTTTCAATACGATGGATGTTCCTAATTATCAGGATTTACAGACTACTGAATTGAAAGTTGGAGGTATTAGCATAGAGAGTATCTATTTTAAGGGTGCGTTACAAAAGAGCGAATCGGAACAGTGGGAAATGCCGACCGTTTCTCATTACTATACATTTGAAAACAGGAATGTTCCTGCAGAAAATATTATGCGTTTGGAAAACAATGCTCCTTTCCTCACTTCGTATAATGTTGAGAAAGGTCGCGTTATTTTATCCGCAGTTGCTTTAAACGATTTTTATGGAAATGCACACAAAAACGCCATCTTCTTCATTCCGTTGCACAATTTGGGATTGATGGGACAATTGAAGAGCGTGCTTTATTATGCTATTGGAAACACAGAAACCGTTACTATTCCACAAAAAGCGATTGGCTCGGAAGATATTTTTGTACTTAAACAAAAAGCCGGTGATACAGAACTTATTCCTGAACAGCACAACACAGGCAACGCAACACAGTTGTTTTTGCACGCCCAAATTCAGCAGGCAGGTTTTTACGACGTGTTGAAAGGCGGCACGGTTTGCGCTACATTAGCCTTTAATTATCAACGTAATGAATCGAATTTAGATTACTATACCGAAAAAGAACTGGATAAAATTGCTGACCAATCACAAGGACGCATTGCGGTATTATCTGCGCACACTAAAGACTTCACTCACTCCATCTCCGGTACACTAATAGGAAAGTCGCTCTGGCAGTATTTCGTAATAACTGCATTAGTGTGTTTTCTTGCTGAGATATTATTGTTGCGGTTTTGGGGAAGGGCTAAGGTAAGAAGGTAATCCATTACCAATCTTTCTCCTGCTTCGCCTTGCCCCCTTTCTTCATCTCTTCCTCCGCTACTTTCTTTTGGGTTTGACGCTCATTTTGCTGTAAAGCATCTAATTGGCGTTTATCTTGCTTCTGCTGTTGCTGTTTTTGTTGTTGCTGCTGTTGTTGGTCTTGTTTATTTTGGTTATCCTGTTTATTTTGCTGATTATCTTTGTTTTGCTCATCGCTATTGTCCTTATTTTGTTGTGGCGGAGGATTTTTGTCATCTTCAGGGTCGGGTAATCCTTCTATTTTACCTGCCAGAGTTTTTAATGTTTTATCATCGGGGAATTTTTGAATTCCCTCTTTAATAGTTTTTTGAGCACTTTTTTTATTGGCATTTACATAAAAATTAGCGGCTGTATGAAAATAATCCATTGCAGATTGCGCAAATAGCATAAAAGGCAATAAACAAAAAATCAATAAAAAAATCTTTTTCATATTACGGATTCATTTTAATTATATCTAAAATTCGATTTGTAAATTCGGCATACTGTTTTAATTTGGGATTTTTTCTTTCACCCTCTTTCATTAAGTCGTACGCTTCCTGATATTTGCGTTGTGCAACAAGTCTTTTTGCTTCTTCCACTGTTTTATCTGCTTCTGCATCTTGCGGCGACTTATTTTTCTGCTGTTGTTGCTGCTGCTGTATCATTTTTTTGCGCGCATACTCCAAATTATACTTTGTTTCCGTATCATTTGGATTTAATTTCAGGGCATTTTTATAAGCGTCAATACTCTCTTTAAATTTTTCCTGTTTTAACAAAGAATTTCCATAATTATGATATGCTTTTGCCCGAAGTGATTTATCGTTTTCTTTCTGTTCTGCAATATATTTAAACGAATTTCCGGCATCTTCATATTTTTCTTGCCGATATAAAGTATTAGCTAAATTATAGTTTGCTTTTGAAAAGTTTTTGGTGGTTGCCATACCTTTTCGGTAAGCGATTTCGGCATCTTGATACAGTTTTGCTGCCTCTTTAAATTTTTCGTTGGCTAATCGGGCATTTACTTCGCCGCCTTTTTCAACGAGTTGCATTGCTTCGGCGCGCACTTTTTCCGCTTGCTGGTAAGCGCTATTTCCCTTACGCACTGCCGCAAGTTCTTCAATAGTTTGGGCGTGCAAAAAAACAAATCCGATGAGTGTAAAACATAAAAGAAAAATGCGTTTCATTTTTAATGATTAATTGTTAATGATTAATGATTAATAAAATTATGTACACAAACGTAATTTTTTTTGCGAAATTATATTTACATTTTTTCTCTGTGATATTCTGTGTACTCTGTGTCTCTGTGTTGATTATTCACACCTTTTGCAATCTCCTCCATTAACCAAATCGGCGTGGAGGTTGCCCCGCAAATACCAACAGTGTTATAGCTTTTTAAATCAATATGTTGTAATTGATTAACCGAAGATATAAAGAAACTGTTTGGATTTTCTTTTTTACAAACTTCAAATAAAAAAAGCCCATTAGAACTTTTTTCATCGGAAACAAACAGAACGGCATCATATTGGGCGGCAAATTCTTTGATTTCATTGGCTCTGTTACTCACACGTTTACATATAGTATTGTGAATTTCTATCAAATGTTCATTTCCGTTTTTTTGATAATTTTCGCAAATTTTCTCCGCAATCTCTTTGTATTTTTCCGCGCTTTGCGTAGTTTGTGCATACAGTTTTGCCGGTTTTGAGTAGTCAATATGTTCTAAATCAAAGATAGAAGAGATTACTTGTCCGTTTTGTTGCGTTTGTCCCAACAACCCCTCTACTTCCGCATGTCCGGTTTTACCTACGATGAGGATTTGCGTATCCGGATGTTGTTCTACTTCCGTTTTTATTTTTTGTTGCAGTTGTGCAACCACCTGACAAGTAGCATCAATCAACGTGATATGGTTCTCTTTGGCAATTTGATACGTTGTCGGCGGCTCGCCGTGCGCCCGAATTAATACAGTAGTGTGATGTAATTTTTTAAATTCTTCAGGCGTAATGATTTTCAACCCCAGACGTGTTAAGCGGCTCACTTCCTCGTTATTATGCACAATATCGCCCAAACAATACAAACAGTTATGCTGTTGCAAATACTGCTCGGCAGTGCGAATGGCTTGGATTACGCCAAAACAGAAACCCGAATTTTTATCTATTGTGATGGTCATGGCTATTGTTTTTTACAACAACGCAAATCTTCCCTTTTTCAAAATATCCTGCTCCATATCAGCAGGAACGCGGGCGTAGCAAAGAAACTCCATACTGTAAGTGGCTCTGCCCGAACTGATGGAGCGCAATCCCGTTACATAGCCAAACATTTCGGATAGAGGCGCTTGCGCTTTAATAACCTGAAATCCGATTTTGGCGTCCACCTGCTCTACTACTGCCCTTCGGCGGTTCAGATCGGCGGAAACATTACCCATATATTCATCGGGGGTAAGTACTTCTACTTTCATAATCGGCTCTAAAATACATACTTTTGCATTTCGTATCGCTTCCCGAAAACCGATTTTAGCACAAATTTCAAACGAAAGCACGTCAGAATCCACAGTATGCGTATTACCATCTAACAGAATAACATGCAACGATTCTAACGCAAAACCATATTTGCCATTGAGCATCGCAATTTTAAAACCTTTTTCTGCGCCGGCAACAAACTCTTTGGGAATGGCAGCGCCTTTTATCTGATTATCCAATGTAAAACCTTTATGCTCAAGGTTCGTGGGAGATATGGCAAATTTCATAGAAGCGTAAGAACCTTTGCCGCCGGTTTGTCGTTTGTAAGTTTCGGTATGAAAAATCTCTTCCAAAATCGCTTCTTTATATGCCACGCGCGGCTTTCCGAAGTTGCACTGCACGTTAAACTCGCGTTTCAACCGGTCTAACAAAATCTCCAGATGCAATTCGCCCATACCGCTAATGAGCAACTGCCCCGATTCTTCGTCCTGCCGCACCACAAAAGTAGGGTCTTCCTCCGACAATTTTGCCAACGAAGTCATTAATTTATCTTCATCATCTTTTGTTTTCGGTTCAATCGCAATCTGTATTACCGGCTCAGGAAAAGTAATATTTTCTAACGAAATCGGATTTTTCTCGTCGCACAGCGTATCACCGGTTTTAATCTCTTTCATTCCTACCAACGCTACTATATTTCCGGCTGTAACAGTTTCTAACTGATTTTGTTTGTTCGAGTGCATTTCCAATATTTTGGAGACGCGCTCGCGTTTTTCGGTAGTCATATTAAAAACGGTCTCGCCCGCGTTGAGTTTTCCTGAATATACTTTAATGAAAGTGAGTTTTCCTACAAACGGGTCGGTGGCAATTTTGAATGCCAATGCGGCAAAGGGTGCTTTTTCGTCCATAGCACGCTGTTCTATTCTTTCTGTTTTTGGGTTAACGCCTTCCACAGCAGGCAAATCCAACGGCGAGGGCAAATACATTACCGCCGCATCAATAACACATTGCACGCCCTTGTTTTTAAAGGAGGAGCCGCACAACACAGGGCATACTTTTTGCGCAATGGTAGCCTGGCGAAGAATGGGAATTAAATCCTGAGGCGTTATCGCATTATGGTCTTCAAAATATTTAATCATCAAATCTTCGTCAAATTCGGCTAATGTTTCTACCAAAAGTTTGCGATACTCGTCCACTTCTTCGCGCATATCTTCAGGAATCGGCAGTTCATAATACGTATTTCCCTGGTCTTCTTCTTCCCACTCGTAGGCTTTCATTTCAATCAAATCCACTACGCCGAAAAAGTTATCTTCTGCGCCGATAGGTAATTGAATAGCAAGTGGATGCGCTTTCAGTTTCTCTTTAATATCATTCAAAACATTAAAAAAGTTCGCGCCCGACCTGTCCATTTTATTCACGTAGCAAATTCGAGGAACATTGTATTTATTTGCCTGTCTCCACACCGTTTCCGATTGAGGCTCTACGCCGCCCACAGCACAGAAAATTGCCACCGCACCGTCTAAAATACGTAGCGAACGTTCCACTTCCACCGTAAAATCCACGTGTCCGGGCGTATCAATAATATTGATTTTGTATTCCTGTGACAGATGTTTCCAATATACGGTAGTTGCCGCGCTGGTAATGGTGATACCGCGCTCCTGCTCCTGAATCATCCAATCCATAGTGGCGGTGCCTTCGTCTACCTCGCCGATTTTATAATTTTTTCCGGTATAAAACAGAATCCGCTCCGTAGTAGTGGTTTTTCCCGCATCAATATGCGCCATAATGCCGATATTCCTAATGTTTGCGAGTTGCATAATTTCTGTTTTTCAAAATGGGGGCGAAAATATAGTTTTTTTTAGTTTAAAAAAAAATCATTTTTCTCTTGACAAACCTGTTTTCATTTTGTATCTTTGCAGCGAAATTTTTATATTGTTATTTGTTCACGAAATCAATCATATAAGGAAATAAATAATGGAATAGGAAGTAATCATTCTCTTTGGTACAATCCTATAAATTTCTATTCTGCTCCAGTTCCAGGACATTCAGATATATCCGAAAGAACTGTTTTTGAAATTTGCAAACAATTATGTATTTCAAGACCAAATATTAATTAACCACTCAATCTCATCCAAGTGTTCTTCACTCAAAATCAGCGGTGGGGCAAAGCGTAGCGCTGTATCGCACCACAAAAACCAATCGGAAAAGATACCTTTTTCTAAAAGCGTTTTTAATGTTTTAAAGTTCGTTTCCGTATCGTGAAAATCAACGGCTATCATTAATCCTTTTCTGCGAATCTCTTTTACGTAGGGGATTTTCCAAAGTATTGTTTCCAATTTTTTGCCGGTTGTTTCGGCGTTTTCCCACATTTTACGTTCCGTTATCAAATTGAGATGCGCTAAACCGGCTGCGCAACATACAGGATGCCCACCAAAAGTGGTAATGTGTCCTAAAACGGGATTGTGCGTAAGTACGTGCATCAGGTTTTTGTCGGCAATAAACGCGCCCAGTGGCATACCGCCCCCAAAGGCTTTACCCAATAGTAGTATGTTGGGGGTAATGTTGTAATGTTCAAAGGCAAAGAGTTTCCCTGTGCGTCCCAAACCGGTTTGTATTTCGTCAATAATAAGTAATGCTTTTGTTTCTTCGCACCGTTGTTTCAACTTTTGCCAATATTCTGCAGTTGCGATGCGTACACCGGCTTCTCCCTGAACGAGTTCCACAATGATGGCGGCGGTTTTTTCCGTAATGTGTATCAAATCTTCTTCCACCCCGAAACGTATTGCCTTAGTATCAGGCAAAAGCGGTTGAAAAGCGCTCTTGTATGCCTCATTTCCCATCATACTCATAGCGCCGTGCGAACTGCCGTGATAGGCGTTTTCAAAATGGATTAATTCTGTACGACTGGTGTAGCGTTTGGCTAATTTGAGGGCGCCCTCTACTGCTTCCGAACCGGAATTGACAAAAAACACAGAATTTAACGAGTCCGGTAAAAATGTACAAAGTTTTTCGGCAAGCGCTACTTGGGGTTGCTGAATCAGTTCGCCATACACCATCAGATGCATATACTTGTCTAATTGCGTTTTAACAGCGTTGATAATTACGGGGTGCGAATGTCCCATATTGCAAACCGATATACCGGCAATCAAATCAAGGTATTTTTTTCCTGAAGTATCGTAAAAATAAATGCCTTGTGCGCGTTCCACTTCAATGGCAATCGGCGAATCGGAGGTTTGGGCGATGTGTTTAAAAAAGGAGTTTGTAAAACTATTCTTCATGGGTTTATTATTTTTCGTCACTTGTCACGAATAAATTTTCGGCGAAAATATATTTTATCCCTAAAAAGTATATTTTTGCGCTCCTTTTTAAAGCGGGATGTAGCGCAGCCCGGTAGCGCGCTTCGTTCGGGACGAAGAGGCCGCAAGTTCGAATCTTGTCATCCCGACCAACAAAAGGTTCCGTAGCTCAATGGATAGAGCAATTGCCTTCTAAGCAATAGGTTACTGGTTCGATCCCAGTCGGAATCGCAAAAGTTTAACGAAGGTTATCAAAGAGCCGGCTTATTGAAAGTAAAATGATAATCAATCCTGTTTAAAACTCTCCCCAAGCGCAGCCCTGTTTTTTGGAGCATAATAATAATACAGTATCAAATCAATGGTTACCAGCAACAGGTTAACAATCCATAAAAAAGTGATAACGTCAAGATTATTCACAAATTTGTGAATAATACCAAAAATATAACCAAGAATGATAATTGCTTCAAATGCAGGACTTTTTCCCAAAACAAATTTGGTTTTTAATGATTTATAGATAGATATAGGCCAACTGACTGCAAAGCAAAACAACATCAGTGCTTCAAAAATACTAAAGGTGTGTGTCATATTATTTTTTTGCAAAAATATAAGAATAAAATAATGCTACAATAATCTTTTTGCCCTGTCGTTAAATTAAATTAATTTTACACTGATATTTGTGAAAAAGAGTGGCATAATCTTCTTATTATTTGTTGTTTCATTTTTTTGTCAAGCGCAACGTTCTGAGGTGGGAACATTGATAGGTACTTCTTTTTATCTCGGCGATTTGAACAATATTCCGTTTCGTGATGCAAAATTTGCCGGCGGTCTCGTGTACAGATACAACTTTACGCCTCGTGTAGCCTTGAAAGCGAATATCTTATTTGGAAAATTAACAGCTTCTGATGAAAAGAATCATAGTTTGAGAAGAGTAAAAGATGATAATGGAAATCTTGCACTTGATGCTAACGGAAATCAACTCTATTTATGGGATTACAAAGAGAGGGGGCTCTCTTTTACTTCTCCCGTTTCGGAAATATCGGCACAATTAGAGGTCAATTTTTTTAATGTTTATAATGTAGAACATAAAAATCAAATCTCCCCTTATCTTTTTGGGGGCGTTGCCTGTTTCTCTTTTAACCCTCAGGCACAGTACAACGGGGTACTCTATGATTTACAACCCATTGGTACGGAAGGACAAGGATGGAATGCCAATAATTCCAAAAGATACTCGCTTACCGGATTTGCTGTTCCATTTGGTATAGGTTTTAAGGCGAACATCGGAACTTATGTGTGTGTGGGTGCCGAGTGGGGACTTCGTTATACTTTCACCAAATATTTAGATGATGTGGGAGGTTTGTATTACGAATTTTCTCCGAACGATATGTCATCGGAGACTTATGAAATTGTGAAATATTTTGCCGATCCTACAGGTAGGCATACTCCCAACTCTCAACGTCACAGCACTATAAAAAACGACTGGTACTCTTTCGCAGGAGTGGTCATCACCATAAGAATTGGAAATGAAGATAGAATTTGTAATATTAAAACGAATGTAAAATTGAAACATAAACGACAGGTAAAGAGGTGAAAATATTGTCACTCGCCACTTGTCACTTGTCACTTGTCACTAAAAATGAATAACAATTTACAAAATATTCCTGAACATATTGCTATCATTATGGATGGCAACGGGCGCTGGGCAGAGGAACAGGGCAAAGAACGTATTTACGGGCATCAAAATGGCGTGCAAGCCGTGAGGAATGCCATTGAAGCCGCCGGTGAAGCAGGCGTAAAATTTCTTACACTTTACGCATTTTCTACTGAAAACTGGAACCGCCCAAAAGAAGAGATTGATGCGCTTATGGGGCTGTTGGTGAAAGCTATTCAAAATGAAATGGATAATTTGATGTCCAATAATGTTCGTTTACAAGCCATTGGAAACCTTTTCTCCCTCCCGATTGAATGTCAGAATGAACTGAAAGACGCTATTGAACAAACCAAAAAAAACAGCGGGTTAACGGTTGTATTGGCGTTGAGTTACAGCGGTCGCTGGGAAATTGTGAATGCCGTTAAAGAGATTATTAAACATGATGTTAATGAGAATGAGATAACGGAGAACAGTTTTGCAACATTTCTGAACACTAAATATATCCCCGACCCTGATATTTTAATTCGTACCGGACGCGAGCGCCGCATCAGCAATTTTTTACTGTGGCAAATCGCTTATACGGAACTCTTTTTCCCTAATATTCTTTGGCCCGATTTTAAAAAGGAAGATCTGTTTGAAATCATTGCAGAATTTCAGACTCGTCAGCGACGCTTTGGCAAAACAGGCGCGCAAGTACAAAGTGAAATCTAACCGCTATGCCTATCAGTTCTAAACAGTTTACTCCTCTCACTATTTTGGGCTTGATGTCCGGAACCTCATTAGACGGTTTAGATCTTGCCTTATGTGATTTTAATAAATCTAACGGAGCGTTTGACTACAAAATCATCAAAACCCACACTTTTCCTTATCCACAAGAATTGTTTCAGAAACTTAGAGACATTTATGATGGCAACGCGCTCTTTTTATGTCAGGTGGAAGTAGAGTTTTCAAACTTTATGGCACAATGCGCCAACCAATTTTTAGAAAATGCAGAAAAGAGACCTCACTATATTGCCTCGCACGGACACACCGTTTTTCATCAGCCTGAAAAAGGACTCACCAAACAGATAGGAAGCGGCGCTATTTTGGCAGCAAAAACCGGAATCTCCACTATCTGCGATTTCCGAACTGCCGATGTGGCTTTGGGAGGTCAGGGCGCTCCGTTAGTACCCATTGGCGACCTTCTACTGTTTCATCAATATGAGGGATGCCTGAACCTCGGCGGAATAGCAAATATTTCCAAATACCGGAATAATATAACTACAGCCTGCGATGTTACATTGTGTAACATGCCACTCAATTATTTAGCGAGACAATATAGTTGTGCGTATGACAAAGAGGGTGCATTAGCCCAAAAAGGCGCGGTGAACTTAGATTTACTGGAAGTGCTTAACAAACCCGACTATTTTTCTTTTAATGCTGCAAAATCTATAGGTTATGAACTTTTTGCAACATATTACCGTCCCTTATTGGAAAGTTTTTCAATTACTGTTGAAGATAAACTGAGAACGGTATGCGAACATATTGCCATACAAATTACTCATAACATAGAAGGATTGCAAACCGTTCTGGTAACCGGTGGCGGCGCAAAAAACAGATTCCTTATTGACCTTATTAAAGAAAAAACAGAAACAAAACTCGTAATTCCCGATGAACAATTGGTTGATTTCAAGGAGGCGCTGATATTTGCTTTTTTGGGCTATCTGCGCATGCATGAAGAGCACAACGCTTTACATTCTGTAACAGGCGCGGATAGAGATTCGTGCGGTGGAACAATATATCTGTAAAATTTTCATTTAAGGATAAATAACATTTTTATATACTTTTGCTACCTCAAAATATTATTATTGCAAATATATGTAATCAATATGAAAAAATTAATTATTCTCATTCAGGTTATTGTTTTACTTGTTGTTCAAAACCTCTCGGCGCAAACCAAAGCCGATACGATTCATGCATCACATTATAATATAAATCTGAAAATTAGAAATTTTTCACAGGAAGAGTTAAAAGGCTATACCGATGTTACGCTTGAAGCAAAGATTGCCCCGCTTTCAAGCATATATCTTCATTTGTTACAATTAACCGTTGATTCTGTTAAGCAGGGAAATAACACACTTTCTTTTGCACATCAGGGGCAGCAATTAAAGATAGATTTGCCTTTCTCATCTGTAGGGCAAAGCAAAACCGTACGGGTGTATTATCACGGTAAACCGTTTAAAGAGAATTTCGGCGGGTTTTACTTTACTACCGACTATGCTTACAATATGGGCGTGGCAATGAACAGTGTTCCACACTCTTTCGGACGTGCATGGTTTCCCTGCATTGATGAATTTACCGACAAATCTACTTATACATTTAATATTACAACCGATGCAGACAAAAAAGCGGTTTGCGGAGGTATGTTGGTAGATTCTGCTGATTATGGCGATACGAAACTTTGGAAATGGGAACTCACCGATATAATTCCTGCTTATTTGGCTTCAGTAGCGGTGGGCAAATACAAAGTTTATAAAGATACCGTTCACAGTATTCTCGGCGTATTGCCGATAGAGATTTATGCCGATTCTGCTACGATTTTAAAAGTACCCGACTCATTTGTAAATCTGAAAACTTTTATCCATACTTACGAAAAACGCTGGGGCGCTTGTCGCTGGCAACGGGTAGGCTATGTAGCCGTGCCTTTTAGCGGAGGCGCAATGGAACATGCCACCAATATTGCCTATCCACGTTCTTCCATATCCGGAACCACTGCAAACCAAGACCTCATTTCACACGAATTGGCACACTCGTGGTTTGGAAATCTTATTACTTGTTCCACTTCGCAAAATATGTGGATTAACGAAGGTTTTGCCACTTATGGAGCATATCTATGCAAGGAAATTTTAGACCCTACGTTAGCCACTTATAAAAAGGATATTAAAAGTCTGCATTTCAGTGTCTTAAAAAGTGATGGCGGACATTATGCATTAGATAACGTTCCCACAAGTGCAACATACGGTTCAACAAGTTACGATAAAGGTGCGTTGGTTGCCTACACCCTGAGAAACTATATGGGCGATGAGAAGTTCTTTTCTTCTATTACTCAATTTCTTAATGAAAATCAATACGGAAATGTTAATTCCGAAGAGTTTCTACAAAAGTTATCTGTTATTTCCGGAATAGATTTGACCGGTTTCTTTTTAGGATGGGTACACCAACCCGGATTTCTAAATTTTAACATTGATTCTATTAAGCCGGTGGCAGGAAGTAACAATAAATATAAAGTTGCATTCAAACAAAAACTGTATCTTGCTCAAAATTTTGCAAATAGCAATTTGGTAGATGTTGAGTTTGTATCTGCTTCAGGAGAAAAATGTTTGATAGAAAAGATGAAATTTTCAGGAGAACATGAGATAGTTGAAGTCGAACTCCCCTTTGCCCCTGTTTTTTGGTCTATAGACCCAAACGGTAAAATGGGGGATGCTTGTTTTGATTATACGCAACAGATTTTTAAAACGGGATCTGTATCACTTTCAAGTGCAAATTTTAATATAGAAGTAGATGAAATTTCCGACACATCCATAATTAGGGTGGAACATAATCCTGTAGCGCCAACGCCCGCAAAAAATGATCATCCTAACATTGTTAAAATATCTGAAAAACATTTCTGGCGTGTCGGTTTTTTACAATATAATAATGTACAGGCAACTTACTCTTTTATATATGATAGTAAGTATGACGGAGGACTTCTGCAAGGTTATACAAAAGAAGATCTCATATTGTTATATAGAAAAGATGCTTCGCACGATTGGCAAATTATTCCGGCAACGGTAACAGCAACATCAACCGACCAGAAAACAGGAAAAGTTTCTGTAAATTCTATTTCGTCAGGAGAATATACATTAGGAATTGGAAAAGATTTGAATATTAAAGAATGGGAAAACAATATTAAGGTTTACCCAAATCCAACAACAGGAGAGCTACGAATTACGAATTACAAATTACGAATTACGAATGTTGAGATTTTTGATGTTTACGGTAGAAAAATATTATCGCATACCGCACACCGAACACCGAACACCGTTTTAGATATTTCGGATTTTTCGACAGGAATCTATTTTGTAAAAATAACAACAGAAAAAGGGATAATGAATAAAAAAATCATTAAATATTAAACATTAATCATTAAATTATGATTACACTCCCCTCCTACCCTTTCTCATTGAAAGATATTCAAGAACGTATTGAAGAAATTAAAAATCAACCGTTAGAAAATTTTTCATCAGAAAAAGCAGCGGCTTTATTTGCGTTACATTGTATAGATTTAACTACTTTGGAAGGCGCCGACAACACAAAAAAAATTGAACAATTGTGTAATAATGCGGTACAGTATCAAAGTGCGGCAGTGTGTGTGTATCCTGTTTTTGTAAGACAGGCGAAGGAGTTATTGAAAAACAGTGCAATAAAAGTTGCTTCGGTTGCCGGAGCATTTCCTGCAGGGCAATCCCCAATAGAAATTAAAGTGGCAGAAGTAGAATATGCTGTAGCACAGGGCGCTGACGAAATTGACATAGTAATTTCACGAGGTCTTTTTTTAGAAGAAAAATATGAAACCGTTTATAACGAAATTGTTACTCTAAAAAAAGCCTGTCAAAATGCACATTTAAAGGTAATTTTAGAAACTGGAGAACTCATTGAGCCGAATTTAATATACAAAGCATCTATTTTGGCAATGTATGCCGGCGCTGACTTTATCAAAACTTCTACGGGAAAAATTACAATTAACGCCACCCCTGATGCTTTTTTAGTAATGTTAGATGCTATTTTTCAGTTTTTTAATGATACAAAAAAGCAAATTGGCATAAAACCTGCGGGAGGAATCACCGATGTAGATACCACATTATTATATCTTAAATTATTATCAAAAACATTAAATATCAACTGGTTATCTTATTATTATTTTAGAATTGGAGCCAGCCGGTTAGCATCTCATCTGTACAATTTTATAGAAAAATAGAAAAAAATATATTTGACAAATTGTAAATCAAATAAATGTATATCTTTGCAGCCGTTTAAATATCAAAATATTGTTTAACTTATAAAATTTAAAAATCATGACAAAAGCTGAAATCGTTTCCGAAATTTCCAACAAAACAGGTCTTGAAAAACAAGCCGTTCAAACGATTGTTGAAACCTTTATGACCTCAGTAAAAGGGGCATTAGCAAAAAATGAAAACGTTTACTTAAGAGGCTTCGGTAGCTTCATCGTAAAACAAAGAGCTGAAAAAACTGCTCGTAACATCTCTAAACAAACTACCATTGTTATTCCTGCTCACAAAATTCCTTCTTTTAAACCTTGTAAGACTTTTGTAAACGCAGTCAAAAAAAATAAATAAACTATTAAAACTCAATTATTATGCCGAGTGGTAAAAAAAGAAAAAGACACAAGATGTCAACTCATAAGAGGAAAAAACGTCTAAGGAAAAATAGACACAAAAAGAAATAGTTTTTTTCTTTAACCCTATCATGAAAACTAAATATAGTGTTTTAAGCGCTCTATTTAGTTTTCTTTTTTTATAAAATGAATACTGAAGAAACCCAAACCATTTCAAAAGAATTAGTGATTACTTCTCGTGAAACAGAGGTACAGATTGCTTTATTGGAAGACAAGAAACTTGTAGAGATTCACCGTGAGAAGAAAATTGAAGAATGTACTGTGGGCGATATTTACTTCGCAAAAGTAAAAAGAATAAATCCGGGTTTGAACGCCGCATTTGTGAATATTGGAGATGACAAAGACGCTTTTCTCCATTATTTGGATTTAGGTTTTCACGCACGTTCTCTTAATGAATTTGTAAATCAAGTTATTAACAATAGAAAAAGAAGTATTGCCAATATCAAACTTGAATCCGAAGTGGAAAAAGCCGGAAAAATCGGCGATATCATTCAAGGAGGAGCATCCATATTAGTTCAAATAGCAAAAGAACCCATATCTACAAAAGGAGCAAGACTGACTTCCGAAATCTCTTTAGCCGGCAGATTTTTAGTGTTGGTTCCTTTTATGGACAAAATCAATATCTCACAAAAAATTAAAAATGGAGAAGAGCGAAACCGACTGAAAAATATTGTACAGTCTATTCGTCCGAAACGTTTTGGAATTATTGTCAGAACAGTTGCTCAAGGCAAAAACATAGATGAATTGTCCACCGATTTAGAATTGTTGGTTGAAAAATGGAAATCCATCATAACTAAATTACCCCAAGTAAAAGCGCCCACAAAAATCGCATCGGAAGACGATAAAATCACTTCTATTATCAGAGATGTGGTTGATGAATCTTTTGACGCCGTGCATGTGGATAATAAAGAACTTTATCAGGAGATAAAATTATATCTTACCACATATATTCCTGAAAAAAAAGATATTGTAAAATTTTACAAAGGCACCAAACCACTCTTTGAAGAGATGAACATTGCTTTACAAATAAAAAGTTCGTTTGGTAAGGTGGTCATCTTAAAACACGGCGTTTATTTGGTAGTTGAACACACAGAAGCGATGCACGTGATTGATGTAAACAGTGGAACCCGATTCAAAACGGGAACTTCCGAAGAGAATGCCTTGCATGTGAATTTAGAGGCTGCAACAGAGATAGCACGTCAAATCCGTCTTAGAGATATGGGCGGAATTATCACCATCGATTTTATTGACCTCGCTAAAAGCGCAAACAGAACGTTGCTACACAAAACGTTTCAGGAATTAATGAAAAACGATAAAGCCAAACATACCATTCTACCCATGAATAAGTTTGGTATTATACAAATTACCCGTCATCGTGTTCGTGCAGCAACAGTTATTGAAACATCAGAACTGTGCCCTACCTGCAGAGGAACGGGAAAAATTAAATCGGCAATGCTTATTCAGGAAGATATTGAGAATATGATTGAATACCTGATTGATAAACAGTTGGAAAAAGGCTTTCATCTGGCTGTACATCCATTTATCTATGCGTATCTTACAAAAGGAATTTTCTCTATACGTTGGAGTTGGTTGCGTCGCTTTCGCCGTTGGATACGATTAGTAGCAAAATCAGACTATTCTGTTGTGGAGTTTCAGTTCTTCAATAAGAATAATGACCAAATAATATTTGGAGAATCTATATAACAAATTGAATTATAAAATAATTACAATTTCGGTCCAAATTCTCTTAACCGTTTTCCCTCTTCGGTATCGGTAAATTTTTCAAAGTTGTTGATAAAAAATCCTGCTAATTTATAGGCGGTTTCTTTAAAAGCGGCTTTGTCTTGCCAACTGTTTTCAGGATTTAGAATATTGTTATCCAATCCGTTAATATTTTTTGGGATACTGAGCATAAAGGGCTTCACCAGTTCGGTTTCACAGTTTACCAATTCGCCGTTTAGAATGGCAGAGATGATGGTGCGGGTATCCTTAATAGAGATACGTTTTCCGCCGGTGTTGTAGCCGCCGCCAATCCAGCCGGTATTTACCAGATAGCAGGTGGAGTTGTGCTCTTCAATTTTCTTGGCAAACACTTCGGCGTATTTTGTGGGGTGCAACATTAGGAATGCCGCACCAAAGCAGGAAGAAAATGTGGGAGACGGTTCTTTAATACCGCGTTCCGTTCCGGCTAATTTTGCCGTGTATCCGCTTAGGAAATAATACATTGCCTGCTCTTTGGTTAAAACGGAAACAGGCGGTAAAATGCCGTAGGCATCTGCCGAAAGGAAAATCACTTTGCTGGGGTGCGTGCCTTTGGATTCCGGCTTTACAATATTATCAATGTGATAGATAGGGTAAGAAACGCGCGTGTTTTCTGTTTTTGCCGCAGAATTAAAATCAATATTTCCATCTTCATCTACTACTAAATTCTCTAACAGCGCATCGCGTTTGATAGCGTGGAAAATATCGGGTTCGTTTTCTTTGCTCAAATTGATACATTTGGCGTAGCATCCACCCTCGAAGTTAAAGATACCGTTATCGTCCCAGCCGTGCTCGTCGTCGCCGATAAGGGCGCGGTTCGGGTCAGTGGAAAGGGTGGTTTTGCCGGTGCCGGACAAGCCGAAGAAAATGGCAGTATCGCCGTCTTTTCCCTGATTGGCGGAGCAGTGCATAGAGGCAATGCCGCGCAACGGAAGGAAATAGTTCATTACGGAAAATATCCCTTTCTTCATTTCGCCGCCATACCACGAACCGCCAATGAGCGCCATTTTTTCCGTAAGATTAAAAGCGATAAACACTTCGCTATTCAACCCCCACTCCTTCCATTTGGGATTGGTTACTTTACAACTGTTAAAAACTACAAAATCGGGAGTAAAATTTTCCAATTCCTCATCTGTTGGACGAATAAACATATTCTTTACAAAATGCGCCTGCCAAGCCACTTCGGTAACAAAACGGACTTTCATTCTGGTATCGGGATTGACCCCTGCAAACAGGTCCATAACATATATGTTTTTATTGCTTAACTGATTTTGACTCAGTTTCTTCAAATAGTTCCACTGTTCCACTGTGAGCGGTTTATTATCCGGCGATTTTTTAACAGGGTCGTGCCACCAAACGTTGTTTTTCGTTTCGTCATCCATTACTACATATTTATCTTTTGGAGAGCGACCGGTGAAGATACCTGTGTCCACCGATAAAGCGCCCGATTTTGTATGAAATGCACGTTCAAAGCCGGTCAATTCAGGATTTGTTTCGTGTTCATACAACTCCTGGTATGATAAATTGTAATAAATTTTTAACGGATTTGTAATTCCAATGAAATTTAATTGAGTCTCAATGTTATGCATAATTCTACTAATTTATTGATTATTAATTTATTATATTTATTCTTTTTGATTTAATCAAAGTTTGCAAATATCTACAAAAAAATTTATATATAGTGTACAGATTTTTACAAATTAAGAATGACTGTTTCAAAAAAAGTACACGTGGCAAATGACACGTGACGCACAACGAGTAACGAGTGGCAATCATCTAATCACTTGAATTACCGTAAACACATTTTCTCCATTCTTTTTCAGCAGTTCCTGTGCGTGCTGGTTTTGCATAATACCGGAACCAAAATCATCGAAATTGTAAAGATTAGGTGTGTCAAACCAGCGTTGAATTTCCATATTAACAGGTAAGATACGGAGTATTTTATCTGCATCTATGTATAAGTTGACGGGCAAGATTACAGTAAAGCAGTTGTGTACAAATTCTGTAACTTCATTGTTGTCATTGTATATTTGTCCGATACCTGTATGGATATTTAAGTTTTGCATTTTTCCTTCTTTGTCCAAAAATTTTCCGTTGATTTGCATATAATGGTAGCCGCCTCCCAGGTGGTTTGGCCACGCAAAATTGCTTTCCGGCGGATTAACAAAACGATTGCTGATATTATCGTTTTTGTCTAATCCAAAAACAAACTCAATGCCAACATATTGTCCTTGTGGGATTTCATCTATTTTCCAGTGTAATGTATTTTCTGAATTGCGATCTACATAATGAATACCGTCATCTTGCGTTATTTCTATCGCTTTTCCATTCGCATCTATAAAAATCATTTTTGAAATAAAATATTTAATTTCGTTTACCTGATACAGGTTTCCTGCGGCATTAGCATATATAAGTTCATTACATCTAACAGGTTCGCCATCTATTGTTTGAGTAAAATTAATCTCAACACTTCCGTACCTGTGGCAGGATGCGGCAAGGAAAATCAAAGTGGATAAAATGAAAAAGAATTTATGAATTTGCATAGTGTAAAAAACTTTGGCAAAAATAATAAAAACCCCTTCACCTCTACAGATCCAACTTATCTTTCAACATCTTATATCCTTCAAGTGTTGCCTTAATTTTTTCTTTATTTCTGAGCAGTAACAGATACTGGTCGCGCCCATAACGCTCAATGGTTTCTATGGCATTGATATTTACAATATAGGAACGATGAACTCTCGAAAACTGTTCTTTGGGCAAATGTTCATTAAAATATTTCAATGTTTGTTCTTTAAGATAAACGCCCTGCATAGTCATAATGTTCACATAATCACCATACGCCTGAATGCACACAATTTCGGAAATGGGAATAATGTGCAGCCGTTTGCCTGTTTTTACAGAAATGGTTTTTAACAGTTCTGTTTTTGTTTCGGGAATATCTTCCTGTATGTTATTCAACTCTTTATCTTCATTTATCATTTTATTGTTTTCATTTGCTTTATTATGGAAAGAGAGGGCATAATGCAATATCCACAGCAAGAGTTGAACAGGGAATATAATAATCTGAATCAAATTAAAAATAAAGTTACGGAATAATAAAAAGAGACTTTTGTAATTTCTCATATTAACTTCTAATTTCTAAACTTGAGAAAACAGATTCACCGTTAATAATCAATGTAGCGTCTCCATTTTCAATATTTTGCATTCTTTTATTTTCTAATGAACTAAAAACGCTTTTTGTATTAATTTTCACTTTCCAATCTTCAGGTATCCAAATGATACAACTTCCAAAAACAGTTGAAATTTCAAGATAGGCTTTTTCGCCGGCTGGAATGGTGCATTTGCGCAGGTCAATTTCTTGAGCGCCAAAAACAGTTTCAAATTTTCCGCCTTTAAAGTTTTCATTCAAATAAATTTTCTCATTATTGCTAAACACAATGCTACTTCTTAAATAGCCGTCTTTAGTTTCTTGGAAATTAGAATGGTATTTTTTACAGCCATGTTTTTCCCAACGTTTTTCTTTTCCGAAAATATGTTGCAAAATAATCACAACCGCGATAAATGCCACTAAAAGATACCAATAATGTTGCACAAAACCATCGGCAGACAGGCAGGGGAAGAGGTCAGGATCTGCCGCCAACAATTTCGGAATCCAAAAGAATTTGGCAGCTGCCAGAGAGATTATTCCAAAAACCCATTCTTTATGAATGAGACATATTATGGAAATGATGAATAAAATAAGGGGCCATGTTAATAATGCAGAAAGATAAACAGAAGTTAAAAACCCGGCGTTTTTTAAAAAGAAAAAGAGTACTACAATAAGTACAATGGTCCAAAAGGTGATAATCCCTTTTTTGGAATTACAGGAATGTTTTGTTTGATTTTCGTTTGACATAATTTAAGATTTAAGATTTAAAGTTTAAGATTTAAGATTTAATTCGTTGGCAAAAATAACAGTTTAATAATGGCTGAGATTATTAAATCGGTGAAACCTTCACTATTTTGGGGTAAAACCAGTGATACACTCTGTGACTCTATGTGAACTCAGTGTCTCTGTGTTGCATCTTCAGCACAGAAGACATAGCAGAAACACAGAGAGGCACAGAGAAAAAAATCTATTTTCGCAAACTAATTTATATAAAAAAGATGAAGATACATTTTATAGCCATCGGTGGTAGCGCTATGCACAACCTTGCGCTGGCGCTCCATTACAAAGGATACCAAATTACCGGCTCTGACGACGAGATTTTTGAACCCGCAAAAAGTCGGTTGGAAAAAGTGGGATTACTGCCGGAGAGAACCGGCTGGTTTCCCGAAAAAATTACTACCGCATTAGATGCCGTTATTTTGGGTATGCACGCCCGCGAAGATAATCCCGAATTGTTGAAAGCAAAGGAATTAGGAGTTAGAATCTACTCTTATCCGGAATTTTTGTACGAACAGAGTAAAAACAAAACGCGCATTGTGGTGGGCGGAAGTCACGGAAAAACCACCATTACGGCTATGATTATTCACGTGTTGCAACATCTGAACATAGATTGCGATTATATGGTGGGTGCGCAATTGGAAGGCTTTGACGTTATGGTAAAACTCTCCGACGAAGCAAAAGTTATGGTTTTAGAAGGTGATGAATATTTGACTTCTCCTATTGACAGACGTCCGAAATTTCATGTATATCAACCTACTATAGGTATTGTGAGTGGAATAGCATGGGATCATATTAACGTTTTTCCCACTTTTGAGTTTTATGTAGAGCAGTTTAGAATTTTTGCCGAAATGATTCCCGAAAACGGACGTTACATTTATTGCAAAGATGACGCAGTGTTGAACAAAATGAGCGAAACCGCAAATATTCGCGCCCAAAAAATGGGATACGGCGTTCACCCTCATTACATTGAGAACGGAGTAACGTACCTGCTTCCCGACAAAATTCCCTTACAAATCTTCGGCAAACACAACCTCACCAACATCAACGCGGCGCGTTTGGCATGCGGCGCAGTGGGTGTTTCCGACGAACAGTTTTACAAGGCGATACAATCGTTTAAAGGTGCAAGCAACCGTTTGGAATTGTTGCGCAAAAACGAAACCTGCGCCATCTATAAAGATTTTGCACATTCTCCTTCCAAATTGAAAGCCACAGTAGAGGCGTTGAAAGCGCAGTTTCCGCACCGCAAACTCGTTGCCTGTATGGAATTACACACATTCAGCAGTTTAACGGAAAAGTTTTTGGAGCAATACGCCGGCGCTATGGATTGTGCAGATGTGGGGATTATTTTCTTTAACCCCGAAACCGTTGCCCATAAAAAACTGCCGCCCATAACTACTGAAGTTATATTTAACGCTTTTCAACGGAATGACTTAAAAGTTTACAATACCTCAAAACAATTAGAAGAGAGTATTTTAGCAATGAATGCCACCGATACGGTGTTTGCGTTTATGTCTTCGGGAAATTTTGGAGGAATGGATTTAAGGCGACTTGCGGAGAAGATTTAACCCTCAATATTCGTTTTATCCACAATATATAAAGGACGATTGGTAATATTTTTATTCATTCTACTAATAAAACCAAACCAAAAATTTTTCACATACCGAACAGCAATGAGCATGATTATTGCGCATGTAAACAGGGCTGCCAGCGCCGAAGGCAGCCTTATTGCCCATTCGTTTATACCCAGCAGTTTCATACTTATTACCTGACACCATATCATTAAAGGCGGTTTGGTATTCCACATATCCGGCTCGCCGTTAAAAGTTGGAATTAAGTAATTTCCACTGTGATACATTTCGTAGGCGTTGATAGCCAAACGAGATTCGTCCCAAAGCCTAATGGGTAAAGCGCCGATAAATAGAAAAAGCGGAACCCACAAGAGTAACAAGAGTAATAAATATTTCCAAACTGTTTTTTAGGGTTGGCATGTTTAATTTAAGATTTAATATTTGATTCTGAATATGTTTTGCCTTTGAACTGAAAAATACATTTTATCATTTCACTTCCTCTACCACTTCTCGCACCACTTCCCTGATTACGTTTTCTTCAATCTGTTTTATATATCCTTTCTCTTGCAGCAGTTTTGTTAATTCCTGCACTTCTTGAATGTCGCTCTTGGCAGCCTCATACACCTGTTGCCAAGTGAGATTTTTGAGCGCAACACCTTCTTTAATTGCCTGCATTGCCACATCGGCAGCCACTTTGGGAAAGAGTTCCCACTCTAACATATTGGGCATAATGTTTTCGATATGGATGCCGCGATTTTCGGCAAACTCGGCAATGGAGTGCGCTGCGCGAATTGCCATACCGTCGGTAATTTTGCGGGCAGATACCAGCAATGTGCCTTTGAGAATGGACGGAAAACAAACGGAGTTGTTCACCTGATTGGGAAAATCGCCTCTGCCGGTGGCTACAATGTACGCGCCCGCCTCTTTTGCCTGATAGGGATAGATTTCCGGTATAGGATTGGCGCACACAAACACAATCGCCTTCTCTGCCATCAATTTAATCCACTCCGGTTTAATCGTATCGGGACCGGGTTTGGAAAGCGCCACCAGCACATCGGCATCTTTAAACGCCTCTTCCGGCGTAGTAATACAATCCGGATTAGTGGTCTGGCACAACTCCCACTGACGATAAAACAAGGGGTCATCTTTATAGCGCGTATTGTTTTTGTGCAACGTAGAGCGACTGTCGAACATAATAATCTTGTTCGGGTTTGCGCCGTCGGAAATCATAAGCCGCGCAATACTTGTGTTGGAGGCGCCCGCGCCATACAACACCACTTTAACTTCCGACATTTTTTTGTTCACCAATTTCAGAGCGTTGATTACACCGGCTAAAGTAACGCATGCGGTGCCTTGCGCGTCGTCGTGCCACACCGGAATATCGCAGGTTTCGCGCAAAACGTCTAACACTTTAAAACAGTTGGGTTGCGAAATATCTTCCAAATTGATGGCGCCAAAGCTGGATTGCACACGTTTTACAAACTCAATGATTTTGTCGGCATTGGGTTCGCCTGTTTCATCTTTACTGTCCATGCAGAGCGCAACGGCATCCACGCCGCCGAGATATTTCATCAGCATGGCTTTACCTTCCATAACGCCGAGTCCGCCGGAGGGGGTGCAGTCGCCGTCACCCAGCACGCGCGTACTGTCGCTCACTACGGCTACTAAGTTTTTGCGGTTGCTCAGCGCAAACGAAGTGTCATTGTCGTCTCTAATTGTAGTAGAAACAGCGGAAACGCCGGGCGTGTACCACACATTAAACCAATTAAAGCCGTAGATAGGCGCTTTGGGAATGGTTTGCATTTTGCCACCGTAAAAAGCGTGCATTTTTAATGCCATTTTTTTGTAAAACAAAGTCTTGGCTTTCGCCATTTGGGCTTCCGAGAAGGTTTCAGGAAATAAATCTGTTATTGATTCTAAAGAAATAATTGAATTTTGCATTATGATATTTTTAACGCCGCAAAGGTATATGAAATTCTTATTTTTGTATTTTAACAACCAAAATTTGTAATCAACTGAAGCCAACTTAATTCATTGGTTACATCACCTAATATCGCTCGGTAGCAAATTCTTCACTCCCTCGTCTTTCAGTCTCTTTGAACTTTCCCCTCCACAAGCCTGTATCTTTGATTTGATTCGGGGCAAACGGCAATTCCGTCGCTGTTAAAATTCAGACGATGTCCGTATTCGCTCATCCAGCCGGTTTGGCGTGCGGGATTGCCTACTACTAAGGCATAATCGGGAACATCTTTGGTAACCACTGTCCCTGCACCGATAAAAGCGTATTTCCCGATATTGTTTCCGCAAACAATCGTAGCATTGGCTCCTATTGTAGCACCTTTGCTCACGTATGTTCTTTTAAATTGATCTCTTCTGTTAACGTTTGCACGTGGATTTATAACATTGGTAAATACCATAGAAGGACCTAAGAAAACATCGTCTTCGCAAGTTACGCCGGTGTAAATAGAAACATTGTTTTGCACTTTTACGTTATCTCCCAATGTTACTTTCGGAGATACTACTACATTTTGTCCTATTGTGCAATTTTCTCCGATCTTGCTGTTTTTCATAACGTGTGAAAAATGCCAGATTTTCGTTCCTGCACCAACCTGACAGTCAAAATCAACAATTGCTGTTTTGTGTTTAAAATAATCCATAATGTTTGGTCTAAGGTTTAAGGTTTAAAGTTTAGATATTAGAGTTTAGAATAATACATTATCATCACATCATCTCATCATCACATCATCTTTATTTTTCTTATTATTTTTCTGCATAGATTTGGAAAAAAGCGTTTGATATATACCATAATCAGTTCGCTTTTTCCTATTAATATTTCCGGTTTTTTCTTTTCAAATGCACGGACAATTTTTTTGGCAGCCTGTTCGGCAGTAATGCCTTTGGCTTGTCCGGGGTCTAATTTTCCGTGTGGTTTTCCGTCTTTTTCCAACGCATAAAATGAGATGCTGGTTTGCACGCGACCGGGGCAAACGATGGTTACATGAATATTCTGATTAAAATACTCAGCGGCGATTGTTTCAAAGAAGCCGTACAAGGCGTGTTTTGAAGCGCAATAGGCAGAGCGCAACGGAAAACCGAATTTCCCGGAGATGCTTGTGGTGACGGCAATTTGTCCACCGCCGTTTGCAATCATTTTAGGTAAAAGAGTTTTAGTTAAGATAACAGGCGCTAAAAAATTGAGATTCATAATTTTGTTCATCATCTCAAAATCCGTATCAATGGTAGTTGCTCTTTGGCTGATACCGGCGTTATTGTAAATCAAATCAATAGTTTCAAAACAGTTCCATCCCTTTTCTGCCAATTGTTCTAACGCATTGAGTTGAGACAGGTCTGCCGCAAGCACACAAACATCTTGAGCACCGAGTTGCAGACATTTTTCTTTTACCTGTTGCAAAATATCCTCTTCAAGGGCAGTTAAAATGAGTTTTACCTGCTGTTTCGACAACTCGTATGCACAGGCTTCTCCTATACCGGAAGATGCACCGGTAACCCAAATAACTTTATTTTCAAAATAATTTTTCATATAAAAAATGAAGCGCGAAATTATGTTAATTTTTAAAATTAAAAAATAAAAAAAAATATACATTTGCCGCTCAAAAAAAGATATATGAAACGATTCACTATTCTATTTCTATTCTTACTAGTGATGTCTATTGGTTTTGCACAGGTTGGCGCATTGAAAGGCTTTGTGTATGATGCTTCAAACGGAGAACCCGTCCGGTTTTGTATGGTGCAACTGGAAGGTACCTCGTATGGCACTATGACCGACCAATACGGCAGTTTTATTATTAATAAGATTCCCGATGGAAATTATGTTGTAAAAATTTCAATACTTGGATATGAAACATTAACCGATGAAATTAAAATAAATGTCAATATTCAACAAAAACGTTATTTAATTCAACCTGCTTCACAAACATTGGAAGCCGTGCAAGTGGATGCTGAAGGGCAACGTCGCGTGCAGGAAACGCGCACTTCGGTGGTCACTATTACTCCGAAAGATTTATCTATGATGCCTTCGATAGGAGGAACGCCCGATTTTGCACAGTATCTGCAAATTTTACCGGGTATCGTTTCTACCGGTGATCAAGGCGGGCAACTTTATATTAGAGGAGGGACTCCCATCCAAAATATGCTCCTGCTTGACGGTATGCTCATTTATAATCCGTTCCATTCTATTGGACTCTTTTCTGTATTTGATACTGAACTTATCAGTACGGCAGATGTTTATACCGGTGGCTTTGGCGCTGAATTTGGCGGTAGAATATCATCAGTAATGGACATCAAAACTAAAGACGGCAATAAAAAAAGAATCTCCGGAAAAATGGATGCCAATACCTTTGGTGCACATTTGCTTGTAGAAGGTCCGTTTGTTAAGTTGAATGAGGAACAGGGAACTACATTGAGTTATATCCTGTCTGCCAAAGGGTCCTATTTAAAACAAAGCACCAATTTTTTCTATCCTTATGTACAACAAGAACTTCCATACAACTATTGGGATTTGTATGGTAAAATATCTTTAACCACAAATTCAGGAACAAAACTAAGTATATTTGGATTCAATTTTGATGATAAAGTAGATTATTCTAAAGTTGTTAATTACAATTGGAAAAATCGGGGATTGGGTACCCATTTCTTAATCATTCCGGGTGAAGTACCTATGAGTATGGAAGGAACGCTCTCTTATTCTACCTACCAGTCTGCTATGAATGATGTTGACTATCTTCCTCGTTCTACCTCTCTCAATGGCGCTATGTTTAAATGGAGTTTTAATTATTTCGCAGGAAAAAGCGTGTTTTCGGCAGGTATTGATATAAACGTATTTACGACAAAGTATTCTTATCCGAATCATGATAATTTGCTTGTGGTTTTAGAACCGGATTATACTGCTGATATTGCTCTTTTTGGAAAATACAAATATAATTATAAAGATATTCTGCTCATTGAGCCAAGTTTCAGATTCCAATATTATTCATCATTATTGACCAGTAGCCCCGAACCGAGACTTGCTTTGAAGTACAATATTACAAAGAAAGTGAGATTTAAACTTGCCGCCGGATTCTATTCTCAAAATTTTGTGGCTATCACCTCAGACAGAGATGTAGTGAATCTGTTCTACGGCTTCCTGTCAAGTCCTAGCAATGAACAATTACCGGATAAGTTCCTGGGAAATGATATGAAGAACACTTTGCAAAAATCGCAACATCTTGTACTGGGTATTGAATTGGATCTGATAAAACGTACAAGTATTAATATTGAAGGTTTCGTGAAAAATTGTTCCCAACTTACTGCGATGAACAGGTATAAGGAGACGAATAAAGACAAGGATTTTATTTGGGAGAAAGGTATGGCGTACGGAGGAGATATTACTACTAAATTTGAATATAAAAACATATATTTTTGGGCAGTTTATACTTTGAGTTGGGTGAAAAGAACAGATGAAGTTACCACATACGTTCCCCATTTTGATAGAAGACATAATGCTAATTTACTCGCATCCTATCAATGGGGTAAAAAAAGAAAATCATGGCAGGCAGATGTGCGCTGGAATTTCGGCTCAGGGTTCCCATTTACTCAAACACAGGCATTTCTGCCTAATTTGGGATATAATGGTCATCTCTCTGACGATTGGATGAATGAGAATGAAGAAATTTACGTTATGCTTAGTGAGTTTAACAAAGGTCGTCTGCCGGTTTACCACAGGTTAGATGTAAGTTTGAAGAAAAAATTCTTCATTGGAGAAAGAAATCTTATAGAACTGAACTTCTCTGTTACTAATTTGTATGATTATTGGAATATTTTCTATGTAGATAGACTGACGGCAAATATTATTTATCAATTACCAATTCTTTATTCAGTAGGCGTTGCCTGGAGCTTTTAACAAAGCATCTACTATCCTTCCGTTCCTCAACTATGTACCCTCAATCTCACGCCGTCATATTTTGTATAGTATTGTCTTAAAGGATATTTTGATGGTCCGATAATTACGCTACCGTCTAAAATGTTAAAGAGAGAACCGCAGTTTTGACACTTTAAAGTAATGCCGTCCTCTTCCACCCAAATCCACGAATCGGGGTCGTCCCAATCGTGAGGGCAGGCTCTGTCGAAAGCGGTAAACTCCCAATCACTCAATCTATATACCACAACGCCGCTCACTCCGCCCGTAAAATACTCATGTCCTCCAATATAATTCAAATTCAAACAGGTAACCTCGTCCGGATAAACATAAAAATTAAAAAGCACTCGAGGAATCGGGTAATCTCCATTTCCACATTTTGCCGCCAAGCCAAAAAGTATTGCGAAAAAAATGTATTTAACGTGTTTCATAATTAGAGTTCAAGGTTATTATTTAGTGACAAGTGACGTTTTTAATGATCATCCTCCCATCTGTGTTACCGCATACGCTTTGTCAATCTCAATTTTATTTCTTCCGGAAGATGGAAACTCGTACATAGCGTTGGTCATAATGCGCTCCATAATGGAACGTAAACCGCGTGCGCCTAATTTCAGTTCTATAGTTTTGTCCACTACGTAATCAATCGCATCTTCGGAAAATGAGAGGTTAATTCCATCAAAAATAAATAAACGTTCGTATTGTTTAATTAGTGCATTTCTGGGTTCTAATAAAATGCGTTTAAGCGCTTCTTTATCTAATGAGGAAAGATAGGTAATCATAGGGAAACGTCCGCAGAGTTCAGGAATCAATCCGAACATTTTCAAATCCTGTGCGGTGATGTACTGCATCATATTATTTTTGTCCAATACTCTGTTTTCCTGATTATAACCAATACGGTTGGTGTTCAGTCGTTCTGCAATAATCTTATCCATCTGGTTGAATGCACCGCTGGCGATGAAGAGAATATTTTGCGTATTTACTACGATAAATTTTTGTTCAGGATGTTTTCTGCCACCTTCGGGAGGCACGTTTACCGTAGCGCCTTCCAGCAGTTTCAGCATTGCCTGTTGCACGCCCTCGCCCGAAACGTCGCGGGTAATGGAGGGATTATCAGCCCCTTTGCGCGCTATCTTATCAATTTCGTCAATAAACACAATGCCGCGCTCTGCTTTTTCCACATCATAGTCGGCGGCTTGCAACAAACGGGAAAGGATACTCTCCACATCTTCGCCCACGTAACCCGCTTCGGTAAATACAGTAGCGTCCGCAATACAAAACGGAACATCCAACAATCGCGCTATAGTTCTGGCTAACAATGTTTTTCCTGTCCCTGTTTCCCCTACCAGCATAATATTCGATTTCTCAATTTCCACATCATTATTGTCTTGTGCCGCGTGGAGCAATCTTTTATAGTGGTTATACACCGCAACAGAAATTACTTTTTTGGCTTCCTCCTGCCCGATGACATACTCATCTAATTTCTCTTTAATCTCAATGGGTTTCAGTAACTTAAATTTGAGTTCGCTTTTTTTGTGTTTTCCTAATTGGGTACGGTAATCTTTCAAAAGTTCGCAAGCGGCTTCTATACAGTTTTCGCAAATGATACCATCAATTCCGTTAACATGAAATTCGTTTCCTCTAATAGGGCGCGCACAAAATGAGCAGTACAGGTTTCTTTTAGGAGGCATTTTTTTAGTGATTAGTAATTAGTGATTAACGTTGAACTTTATTTTCGGGGGCGAAAATAGCAAAAAGGATATTTACTAAATGTATTTTGTTAAATAAAAAAAATATTTGTTTAGTTGTTAGATTTGATATTGCTACCCGAGGCATATTTTTCTGCTTTGATTTTTTTACTTATAAGGAGTATAGACATTCATTTATTGGAATGGAAAAATTCCAATAATCTGAAGCCGTTGCTATTGCGAGGGGCAAGGCAAGTTGGAAAATCGTCATCGGTTAGAGAGTTGAGCCAAGCATTTGACTTTTTTTTGGAAATCAACTTTGAAAAAAAGGAACACCAGGATGCAAGAAAGATTTTTGAACAACATTCTTCGCCAAAACTAATCACAGATGAACTTTACGCCATGTTCGGCATCCCCATAGTTGCAGGTAAAACGTTGTTGTTTCTTGACGAAATTCAAAACTGTGTATCTGCCATCTCATCTTTGCGATTTTTTTACGAAGAAATGCCTGCTTTACACGTTATTGCTGCCGGTTCGCTGTTGGAATTCGCGTTGGAGGAACTACCCTCTTATGGTGTTGGGCGCATTCGGTCGCTGTTTATGTATCCTATGTCATTTGACGAGTATATGAATGCACTGAATTTAAGTGATTTGGCAAATAAAATTGCTACTGCCTCTATCGAAAAACCTCTTTCGGAACCGCTTCATAAACAATGTCTCAATCATTTAGTGCGGTTTATTGCTATTGGCGGAATGTCCGAACAGGCAACAAGTTTGTATATTCTCGTGCTGTTGAAAACACCAAACACGAGAGCATTAAAACGGCTGTTGAATTACTGATAATGGCAGGGTTAGTTTACCCTGTTACCCACAGTTCGGCAAATGGCATTCCTCTATCCGCAGAACTCAATCATAAACACCAAGGAATCATAGCGTTAGATACAGGGATTATGCAACAGTCATTGAAGTTGGACATTTCAAGACTGTTTTTAGGCAAAACACTTCAGCAGATTAACAAGAGGGGCTATGCAAAGTTTACATCGGTTTATCACAGAAAAAACGGTAAAAAAAGGCATCAGAGTTTCTTTAGAAAATTTTGGAAAAAATAGATAAAATTGAAATTTACCCGATTTATGCAACCTCTAAAATTGTAACGCTATGACATAAAAACGATGTGTTAATAGTTAATTAAAGTGTGTTTTTTGGAGACAGCGGATATAAAGAATTTTCTTGTAAATTTGCCGCTTAGAAAATACCACTATTTATGGATTATATTTCAACACGTGTTGCCACTATGGCAGAATCGGAAACGTTGGCAATGACGCGCATTGCCCGCGACCTTAAAGAAGCCGGAAAAGATGTAATCAGCCTGAGTATCGGAGAACCCGACTTTAATACGCCCGAAGAGATTAAAGCATTTGCCAAGTCGGCAATAGACGAAAACTACTCCCACTATTCGCCCGTACCCGGATATTTGGATTTGCGTAAAGCAATTTGCAAAAAGTTTGAACGGGATAACGGACTGCTCTATACTCCGGAGCAAATTGTAGTCTCTACCGGCGCAAAACAATCTATTTTTCAAACGGTAATGGCTACAGTAAATCCCGGTGAGGAAGTGATTATCCCCACACCCTACTGGGTTTCTTATAAAGCAATAGCAGCGCTTGCCGGCGCCAAAATAGTGGAGATTCCCACCAAATTGGAAGATGATTTTAAAGTAACCCCGCAGCAATTGCGCAACGTCATTACTCCAAAAACAAAATTAATGATGTTCAGCAGCCCTTCCAACCCTACAGGTATGCTTTATACTAAAGAGGAACTTGAAGGAATTGCTGAAGTTCTACGCGAAAATCCACACGTGCTGGTTATGTCGGACGAGATTTACGAACATATTAACTTTGAAGGAAAACATCAAAGTTTAGCGCAGTTTGATTATATTAAAGAACAAGTGATTACGGTAAACGGCGTAGCCAAAGGGTTTGCTATGACCGGCTGGCGCATCGGCTTTATCGGCGCCTCGAAAGAGATTGCCGGAGCCTGCCAGAAATTGCAAGGGCAAATCACTTCCGGCGCTTGCTCTATTGCGCAACGCGCAACGCTGAAAGCAATGGAAAGTTCTCCCGAAATTGAAGCAGATATGGCGCGCATGAGAGAAATATTTAAGCAAAGAAGAGATCTAATGTTTAACCTCCTTAATGAGATCAAAGGGTTTGAAACAAGATTACCGCAAGGCGCTTTCTATTTCTTTCCGGTAGTTGCATCTCTCTACGGCAAAAACGTCCCCGCCGATTCTTTGTTCGCAAAAACATACCATAAAACAACGATAGAAAACTCGCTCGACTTAAGTATGTATCTCCTGTATGACGCCAACGTGGCAACCGTGCAGGGAGTTGCTTTCGGAGATGACACCTGTATTCGGTTATCTTATGCCACCGATGAAAAAGCACTGATAGAAGCCTGCCGGAGAATTAAAGAAGCAGTTGAACACCTGAATAATAAGATTTAAAATTTAAACATAAAACTAAAAAATTTAAAACTAAAACCAAAATGAAAAAAATTACCTTATCATTGTTTTTTGCCATCACCTTTTTGGCATTATTTTCTCAAAATTTCACCGTTTCATACGTAAACGGCTACAAAATTCTGCAAGGCGAGCGTCCGGAAATTAATGTACGTGATTTTCCGGAAGATTCTTACGAACAGGGAAAAATTAAAATTAAGATTGAGAGATCTTATGAAACACAACTTCCTGATGTTGTATATAGATCAACTTCGGAAGGATTTGTGAGAACCGGAATTGCAGCGTTAGATAACCTGAATGCACAGTTTCAGGCAATAAGTTACGCCCCTTTGTTTGGCGATTTATATGAAACCCACTCAAAAAGTAACGATCTTCGTGACAAGCATCGTGCGTGGGGTTTCCATCTGTGGTTTACCCTCGAATTGGGTGAAAATGTTTCTGTTGCAGATGCCGTTGAGGCTTATCAGGCGCTTCCATTTGTAGAAATTGCAGAGCCATTTTACAAAGCAATCCTTTATGATGCAGAAAAAGGGAAGAGATGGACTCCCGATGATCCACGATTAGGAAATCAATGGCATTATAAAAATACCGGACAGGCGGGCGGAACTCCAGGCTGTGATATCAGTCTTCTTGATGCCTGGGAAATTGAACAGGGAAACAGCGATGTGCTTGTTGCCGTTATGGACGAGGGTATTCAAGCCACGCACCCCGATTTGCAGGCTAATATGTGGTCGCAAATCGGATATAATTTTGTTGGAGGTTCAACTACTATTTCGCCGGGAGATCACGGCTGCCACACCAGCGGAACTATTGCCGCTGTGACAAACAATGGAACAGGAGTAGCAGGAGTAGCAGGTGGCTCAGGTAGCAGCGACGGGGTACGTTTAATGACTTGTCAGGTTTTTAACCCCGGTAGCAGTGGCGGTGGATTTCATCTTTCTTATCCTTATGCTGCCGACAACGGCGCCTGTATCTCTCAAAACAGTTGGGGATATACTTCTCCCAACAACTATGATCAAGCAGTACTTACTGCCATAGACTATTTTGTTGCCAATGGCGGCGGCGATGTAATGGATGGTGGAATTGTGTTTTTTTCTTCAGGAAATAACAACAACTATCCCTATAATGGTTTGGAAGGAAATTATTATCCGGGATGTTATGCTCCTGTTGTAGGGGTTACTGCAACAAACAATAAAGATAAAAAATCTTCATACGCTCACTATGGTACTTGGGTAGGAATTTGTGCGCCCGGTGGCGAAACAAGTCCTCAAAATGCAGGAGGAGTGCTAAGTTGCGTTAGAACTTCCAGCGGTAGTTATGCTTATTATCAGGGCACTTCTATGGCTTGTCCTCACGTTTCCGGAGTAGCCGCACTGTTAGTTTCTCACGCTGCGCGTAAAGGATATAAACTCTCAACTCAGGAAGTTAAAGACCTGCTAAAAAATAATGTAGATGATATCTATCCGTTAAATCCGTCTTATGTCGGTAAAATGGGAACAGGAAGGCTAAATGCCTTTAAAGCATTGACAGCACTTAAAGAAATGCTGGTGCAAAAACCGGAAAATGTTACCGCAACCCCTTTAAATTATTCTGAAATTGAACTCAACTGGCAGAAAAATAGCAATAATGAGGAAGTAATAGTATTTGTAAACATAGTGAATGAATTTGGAAAACCGGAAAATAAAACTGAATATCAAGTAGGAGACGTGCTTCCTGATGGCGGTGAAGTTATCTATAGAGGAGATGCTGAAACATTTCTTCACTCGGAATTAGCCTCCGGTACTACTTACTATTACAACCTCTTCTCTTACACCGAAAATTTTGAATATTCCCAAGGAGTGGAATGTGAGGCTACTACTATGTGTAAACTCATAGATCCTTTTTTTGAAGATTTTGAAAATGGATTTGACATTTGTTTGGAACAGGAAAACATAATAGGTGAATCGTCATGGTTGATTGGAAAAGGAAACGGCAATAACTATCCTGAAAATGCTTATCAGGGAGATTTTAATGTTTACCTGACATTTCAAACTACTAATGAAGTGGGCAATGAAACCCGCCTGTTGCTTCCCACTATGGATATGACCGGATTTAATAATGTGCGGCTCTCTTTTGCACTCTATAACCAAAGCCGAAGCGGAATAAACGATCATCTCACTATTTATTATAAAATTGCCAATGCAGAAATATGGAACGTTTGGCAGGTTTATAAAACCAATCAGGATACGTGGCTTATAGATACCCTTACTTTGCCGGAAAATATTGAAACAGACGAGATCCGAATTTGCTTTGAAGGTAAAATACGCGGCGGTTATGGAATATGTTTGGATAATATTGCTGCCGAATGTTTTTTTAGTAATGTTGGAATTACAAACCACAATATAGATAAGAAAATTACTGTTTATCCAAACCCAACCACAGGAGAACTACGAATATTAGCGAATAATGAACAATTAATAATGAACAATGTTGAAGTGTTTGATGTTTACGGTAGAAAATTATTATCTAATCATCTAATCTCCACATCATCTAATCATCTAATCAACATTTCCCATCTTCCGACAGGTCTTTATTTCGTTAAAATTGAAACGGTTGATGGCATAACCATTAATAAAGTCGTAAAATATTAAAGGATACTTATTGTGCGCACCATCCTAATTCTCATCAAAAAAGAGTTTCTGCAAGTATTCAGAAATACCTTGCTGATGCAAATTCTTATTGTTGCGCCGCTGGTACAGTTCTTACTTTTCCCTTTTACGGCAGACTATGAAATAAAAAACCTCAATGTCGCTTTTATTGATAACGACCGCTCCGGTATTACGGACGAGATACAACACAAGTTTACATACTCCAAATATTTTGTGAATTATGGTTTGCTGGATACAAAAAAAGAAGCAAAAGATTTAATGTTAAAAGATGAGATTGATATTTTAATTGAATTTCCACAACATTTTGAAAAAAATATTATGACCCTTGAGCCTGCCACTATTGCTATTACCGCCAATGCTATCAATAGTGTGAAAGCAGGTATTGGCGTGGGGTACGTGCAAACCGTTCTGGGAGAATATTATGAGAGTAAATCTGCCGAATTGAGTACAATGGGCATTGTGTCGGCAAAGTTAATGCCGGTAAATATTTACTGGTATAACGAACAAATGAACTATAAAAACCTGATAGTCCCCGGTATTTTAGTGATTCTGGTAACGTTGATAGGCGCTTATGTTACCGCCTTAAATATTGTTCGTGAAAAAGAGATAGGAACAATTGAACAGATCAATGTTTCGCCCATTCCAAAATGGCAATTTTTAATCGGAAAAATGATTCCCTTTTGGATTCTGGGAATGGCAGAGTTCTTATTTGGTTTGTTTTTGATGAAAATCATCTTCGGAATTTCAGTGCAGGGCAGTTTGCCTGTACTTATTTCGGTAACCACTATCTACTTGTTGGTAATGTTAGGATTAGGATTTTTTATATCCAGTGTCTCTTCCAACCAACTGCAAGCTATGTTTATTGTGTTTTTTCTGTTTATTGTGTTTGTTTTATTAAGCGGACTGTTCACACCTATTGAAGGGATGCCGCAATGGGCGGTATATATCAACTATCTTAACCCTATGTCGTATTATATGGATGTGATTAAACTCATTGTGCTGAAAGGAAGTGGAATTGAGGAAATTAAAATGCACATCAGCGTACTTTCAGGAATGGCAGTAGCCATCAATGCCGCCGCATTAATCAGTTATAGAGAAACTATGAAATAAGCGTGTAACCCAAAAATGTTACATATTTATTTTTTATATTAACATCATTTTTTTACTACTTTTGCACGCCTGTATTACTAATTATTTATAGTTATGTTATCCTGCTTAAAAAGACTTCTGTTAAACCACACTCTGAAAAATCATAAAATTTCAAGAGAAAAACAAATAGTCTCGTTGGAAAAAACACGAACTATTGGTGTTCTGTGCCAAATTACCGATGAATATTCCTATAAGGAGATTTATGAACTGTTTACAAAATTACACTCGCCGAAAAGAATAATACGACTGCTGGGCTATATTGACCAAAAAGAAGTTCCCTATTTCTGTTTACCTCAGTTGTCTGCCGATTATTTTGCAAAAAAACATCTGAATTGGTACGGAAAACCCGACTTTCCTCAACTTAAAGATTTTATTAATAATGATTTTGATATTCTGATAGATTTTTCACGAACTAATCTGATGCCGCTACGTTATATTCTAACTGCTTCAAAAGCCAAACTTATTGTGGGTGCGAACGAATATGTACAAGAACTTTACGACATTTATATTCACGATGAAAGCAACCCTAATAATCTTAATCTTTTAAAAACTATTCACAATTATTTACTCAAATTAACAGGAGGATAAATTTTATGCAACAATTCAAAGGGCTTGGGGTAGCTATGGTTACTCCTTTTTTACAAAACGGTGAAGTGGACTTTGCTAATTTGGAACAGTTAGTAAATCATCTCATTAACAGCGGTGTTGATTATTTGGTAGCGATGGGTACTACCTCCGAGTCCCCAACATTGACCGACGAGGAAAAACAGAAAATTGTTAGCGCTATCGTTCAAACTAACCGAAATCGCGTACCTGTCATTGTGGGAATGGGCGGCTATGATACAAGACATATTGTAAAACAGTTCAAAACTTTCGATTTTTCAGGGGTGAGCGCCATACTGTCGGTTACGCCATACTATAGCAAACCTACCCAAACCGGTCTCATTGAACATTATCAGGAATTGGCGTATCACGCACCGCTCCCCATTATTTTGTATAACGTAGGAAGTCGTACCGGATGCAATTTAGAACCCGAAACCACCTTGAAATTAGCAGAAAATAAAAACATCATCGGCATTAAAGAAGCCTCCGGAGTGATGAATCAAATTATGTATCTCATCAAACATAAGCCGGAAAACTTTTTGGTTATTTCGGGCGATGACGCTATTACCCTACCGCTTATGGCTGTGGGCGCCGACGGACTTATCTCTGTGGCAGGCAATGCCTTCCCCTCCCAAATAGCGCAAATGGTGCATCTTGCTCAGGAAAAACTCTTTGCAGAAGCCGCTGCCATTCATTATCAACTTCTGGATATTATTCAGGCATGCTTTAAAGAAGGTAGTCCTGCCGGTGTGAAAGCATTTCTGGCAATGCAAAATCGGTTGGAATACTACTTGCGCCTGCCGTTAGTAAGGGTATCGGCAGAGCATCAAAAGTATATCAAAGAGTTATTACTTATCATACAGCGCAATGAATAAAATTGCAACTATTCTGGCTATAATATTTTGCATTGCTTTATTGATAGTTCCACCTGTCAGGTTCCCTTATTTTACTTTTAAATTTCAGTCGGTGGATTTTCTTATGCCGGTTATGTTCGCTATTATCATCATTAACAAGTGGTATAAAAATTGGAATTTGCACTATGTAAAACTTCTATTATTCATCATTCCCATCATTCTGGTTTCAATTTTTCTAAACCGTCAATATAAAGCCATAAACGACTATTTTGAACTCTATCGGGTGATTACTTTTCTATTGGTTTTCATTTTTTTTAAAGAAATTTATAAGCCCAAATGGTTTGGCATTACACTAGATACGCTTTTTATTATACTGTTAATTTTTAATTTTCTTCACTTTCACAATATTTTCCATTTTAATCAAAGCGTGATGCCCGTTTATTGTGGAGAAGACAATTATCATTTGACCTTTTTTGGGTTAAACTCATTGATGCAACCTTCCACAAAAAGAATGCTTGGAACATTGGCTAATCCGAATAATAATGCCATTCTGTTTATTTTGTTTACAATACGCTATCTACCGAAGATACAATGGAGTAAAAAAGAGATTCTCTTTTTCTTTGCCGGACTGATTGCTATCTTAGCCACTCAATCCAGAACCGGACTTCTTGCATTTGGCTCAGTTTTCTGTGCTAATTATTTTGGCGCTCAAATAAAATGGAAACATATAATCATTCAATTTGCAAGTGTTTGTGTTGTTTCCTGGGCTTTTCTAAATTTTAATTTTTTGGGAAACGACCACTATTCTAACCATGTTAGTAATGAAGTCCTAAACAACAATAGTGATTATCTGCTGACTTTAGTAAACAGTGATGTTTTTGCATCATCATCTGTGCACGGACGTTTACAGGTATGGCATGAGTTAACGGTTCAGGCGCTGCAAAAACCGCTGTTTGGTCACGCCCCGCAGAAAAACTATTTTTATACAAATCATCTCTATGCAGAGAATGGCTATATTCTTTGGGCTTGGCGATATGGTATCATCGGACTTGCCGCTTTTATTGCCATTTTTCTTTTACCTGTAAAAAAAATTATTCAAAATGTGCGCTCAACCATAGAAGCAAAACATTTTCTATTAGTGATTATCACATTTATTATTACGAACTTAACCAATTGCCCACTCTCAAATACTACATTATCGCTATTGTTTTTTATTTTTGCAGGAATTTTTTATTGTCAACATTATAATTCAAAAAATGAAATTGTTTACCAAAATAATACTTAGATTGCGTATTCAAATTACAAGATTTATAAAACCTGTTATGCTACATCAAAAGCATAATTTTCAAGGAGATAAGATAAAAAATACCCGCATTGGATCTTCCACTTTTATTGACCATCCACGAAATTTATTTATAAGTGACAATATTTATATAGGACACCATAACTATATAGAAGCAAGTCATATAATAACAATTGAGGAGGGAGTTCAAATTACTAATTTTGTAAGCATAACTACACACTCCAGCCACCATTCCATTCGACTTTACGGAAAAAATTATACAAGTATTTCAAACAGACTGGGTAATCTTGAAGGGTCAATTCACATTGGCTCTTATACTTTTATAGGTCCTTATGCTCTCATCATGCCTAACACAAGCATAGGAAAAGGCTCAATTATTTGTGCATACAGTTATGTAAAAGGCGAATTTCCCGATGATTCAATTATTGCAGGAAATCCTGCCCAAATAATTGGAAATACAAAAGATAAAGATAGAAAACTATTAGAGCAATATCCTGAATTACAACAATATTATTACAGAAACGAATCAGATTGTAGTTGCCCCTAATCTTGGTTTAGTATACAGGAAAACAGAACATAAAAGAAAAAAACTATTTTTGTATAATTTTAATTTTTTTTTTTATGAAGTACAAATTTATTCATTTCACAACTTTCATTTCCATTTTGGTTATGTGTTTATTAGGATCTTTATCCTTCTCTTGTGTTCAACAACCTGTCCCTCAGAATCAGCAAGCCACATCCTATCAGGACACTATAGTCCATCCTGATACTATTTCTGTTAACTGGATTCTGCCTTATATTGAACTTCCCGAAGTGAAAAACATACGGTGGTTTATTCAACATCAGTATTACGCTATGGAATACGATACGGCGCAACGGCACTCGGTATGGGTGGCTTATAAATTCTATTCGGACTATAATCTAAAGACCGTAAAACGTACAGATGCGTGGGCACTCGATCCGGATATTCCTAAGGAATTTCAATCGCTCAATGGAAAAACACAAACTTATCCGGGTTACGATCGCGGGCATTTAATTGCCTCCGAAGACCGTGTGTTTAATTTGGAAGCCAACCAAGAGACATTCTATTTTTCTAATATGAGTCCGCAGTTAGGTTGTTTCAACCAAAAAATTTGGAAATATCTTGAAGAAGCTGTAAGAAAATGGGCGCAAGCCTCCGATTGCGATACGCTTTATGTAGCCACAGGCGGCGCTATCAATCCGGGAGTTGAAATCTTAGGCAAACTGGAAGAACGAAACCATGTAACCATCCCAAAATATTACTTCAAAGCGCTTGTAAAACGACAAGGCGACTCATTCACCGGTATTGCATTCTGGTTAGAAAACAAATGTTATACAGATGCTAACAATAAAAGCCTGAAGATTACACATGAATATTCAATGACCATTCGGGAATTAGAAGAAAAAACCGGAATTAACTTTTTCCCGTACTTGAGAGATATCTTTCCTAATCGTCCCAATTTGGAAGAAGAAGTTGAAACTTCAAGAGATATTACAAAATGGCCACTCTAAACAATTATCAACTTTCGTAACGGCAGGAACAATTTATTTGTTACATTTTTCCCACTACAATCGTAGTAAATGTTTCGGGAATTAGGTATTGTTTTGCCAACATTTGTATGGTTTGCGGAGTAATGGTATGTATCGCGTCTATCATCTGTTGCATCTCTGTTTCATCTAATTGAAAACCATTCCAATAAGCATATTTCTTTTGGTATGAAACAGAGCCGTCCACTTCACGAAGGAGTTCGCCCAGCATATAGGATTTTACCAACGACAGTTCTTCATCGTCCACTAACTCGGTTTGAAGCAGTTTCATTTCATTAAAACACTCGTCAATAGCATCTTTTGTTTTCTCTACAATGACGTCTGCTTCAATGTAAAAGATAGATTCTTCTTCATAAAAGAGGCTGTTGCAAAACACGCCATAAGTATAGCCGTTCTCTTCGCGAAGGTTTTGCATAAGGCGCGAACCGAAATAACCTCCAAATAAAACACTTAACACTTCAAAATCTCTGCGGTCTTTAGATGCATACCCCATACTCTTTTTACATAAGATGAAAGAAGATTGCAGGGCGCCCTCGCGGAGTTCAGTTTTATATAAACTACCCCGTCCGGCTTCGCTGTCCACCCCTTCAAAATTTGAAGGGGATTTTTCTGCACTCTGCATTCCGCCTTCTTTCTCTTTCATCATCTCATCATCACATCGCCTCATCATCTCATCACCACATCGTCTCATCATCTCATCAGTAAGGTTTCCCGTTGCAAACACCCGAATATTATCTTCAGTAAACGTTTGATGATGATAATCCTGTAACTGTTCAACCGTAACATCTTCTATATGTTCTTTGGTTAAAATAGTTCCGATAGGGGTTTCGGAAGGAAACATTTCGGCAAACATCAACTGCGTGGCGCGGTAGCTGAATTTGGCAGTGTTGTATTCCAAATCTTTAACACGGGATTCTTTAAACCGTTGTAGATCTTCATTTCTGTAAAACGGGTTTGATATGGTTTCCCATAATACAGGTAACACCTTATCTAAATATCTTTTGGGTATAATCCATTGAATAGTAACAAATTGAGTGTTAATGTATGTTTTCCACGAAGTACCGTGAAATGCTAAAAAATCATCCATCTCATGGGCAGAGTATTTAACGCTACTCTCTTTGAGTAGTTGAAAGGCACCCTGCGCCACAAACTTTATCGGCTCATAAAGCACGCCCGCTTCTATCTTAATCAATATATGAATTAAGTCTAAAGCAGGATTTTGAAAAAAATAGAGTGGAATCCTGTTTGAAAAGAAGTAGTGTTTGGGCGGTTGCAACGAGCAGGAAGTTATTTCGTGAATGGCAGGGGGAGTTTTTCGGTCAAGAGATGTTGTGATTTTAGTGACGGGTGACGAGTGACAAGTGACTGTTAGATTTAGTTTTGTCCCTTCCTCAAGCATCATTTGATAAGCAGCGTCAAATTCGTTTGGGATTTTTCCGTCTAAAATGGCTTCGCGGATAGCATCTTTAATCATTCCCACTTCGCGGCAAGGGGAGAGGTTAAAGGTTTTCATAATCAGTTCGCCGTCAATAGGGGGTTGCCAATTGCGGATTTTATCTTTCTCTTCAATCTCTTTGAGTTTTTGGCGCACGTTGGCAAAGTTTTCCATACAGCGTTTAATTTTTTCGGGGATACTTGAGGTAACATCGGCTTCGCAAAGCAACATAAGGTCGTCAATATCATCTCCGGCATCAAAAAGCAGGCGGCGCACGGCAGAGTCGGTGATTTCGTCTTCCACTAAAGCGATAGGGCGCAGATGCAACGCTACCATTTTCTGTACATACCTCATCTTTTCGTTGGTTGGCATTTTTAGATTGTTGAAAATCCGTTTCACCATTTTAGAACCGATAAATTCGTGCCCGTGAAACGACCATCCTACTTTTTCGTCATATTTTTTGGTTTGCGGTTTGGCAATATCGTGCAACAGAGCCGCCCACAAAAGCCAAAGATTTGACTTTACCAGCGCGATTTTGTCCACTACTTGTAATGTATGTAAATAGTTATCTTTGTGTCCTTTTCCGTTCATCACTTCCACGCCTTTCAGGGCGGGCAGTTCAGGAAGAAACTGTGCCAACAGTCCTGTTTCATCGCAAAGTTTAATGCCGGCAGATGGTTTTTTGGATAGCAATATTTTATTAAATTCATCTACAATTCTTTCTTTGGAGATGATCTCCAAACGATGGGCGTTTCGCTTTATGGCGGTAAAAGTTGTCGGTTCAATGGTAAATCCCAATTGTGAGGCGAACCGCACGGCGCGCATCATACGCAGCGGGTCATCGGAGAAAGTGATGTCAGGATCTAACGGGGTGCGCAGAATTTTGGCTTGCAGGTCTTCAAAACCGCTGAACAAGTCTATCAATTCGCCGCTTTTTTCTCCAGATATTCCAATTGCCATAGCATTCACGGTAAAATCTCTGCGCGAAAGGTCTTCTTCCAAAGTACCGGTTTCCACAGTAGGTTTTCTGGAATTAAAGTCGTAAGATTCTTTCCTTGCACCCACAAACTCAATAGCAGCACCCTCAAAAACAAATTGCGCTGTGCCGAAGTTTTTAAAAACATTCACTTCCAATGTGGGTGAAATCTCTTTGGCAACTGCTTGTGCTAATTCTATGCCACTCCCCACCACTAAAATATCAATATCCTTTGAGAAACGATTGAGAAAAAGGTCGCGTACTACGCCGCCTACGGCAAAAGTATCAAGTTGCTTTCGCTCTGCAACTTTTCTAACTATTTCGTAAATAGAGTGTTGGGAATATAATATGTTGTTTTTCATCATACTGTTAATTAGGGTGCAAAAATGCAACAAAATTTGTACCATTTTTTATTATTTTTGCTGCCAAATTTAATAAAAGATGGAAAATACCCCTTTACTCGAAAAAGTAACCTCAATTATTGACCAGATACGCCCTTATTTACAACAAGATGGCGGAGATATTCAATTTGTGGAATTAACTCAGGATAACATCGTTCGCGTACAACTTCGCGGCGCCTGCGGCAGTTGCCCCCACGCTAAAATGACCCTTAAACACATGGTAGAAGCCACTATCATAGAATATTGCCCCGAAATACAGGGAGTAGAGGACGTTAATTTGATTAGATGATGAGATGATTGTCACTTGTCACTCGTCACTTAAAAATTAAGAATTAAGAATTATGAAATGTGGAATTATCGGTTTAACCAACAGCGGAAAGACAACATTATTTAATTGCATTTCCAATACGAAAGCAACAATTACCGATTTTGCGTACAGCACGAATAAATCGAATATCGGCGTGTGTAACGTGCCTGATCCGAGATTGGAACACATCAACACATTCATCAAAGCAGAGCGGTTAGTGTATGCCACTATGGATATTGTGGATATTCCGGGCTTGGCAAAAGGCGCTTCGCATGGCGAAGGTATCGGGAATACTTTTTTATCTGATGTGAGATTGTGCGACGCGCTGATTCACGTGCTACGCTGCTTCGACAATCCTAATCTGCCTCACGTGGAAGGCTCTATTGACCCTGTACGCGATATCGAAATCATTGACTTTGAATTACAAGTAAAAGATTTAGAGCAAATTGAACGGAAATTAGTGAAAGTGGAAAAAGCCGCTAAAGTGGGAGATAAAAATGCCAAACACGACTACGAAACGCTTCTTAAATATAAGAGCCACATCGAGAACTTTCAGAATGTAAGCACATTAGAAGTAACGCCCGATGAACACGCCGTAGTTGCCGACCTGCTGTTGCTTACCGAAAAACCACAATTGTTTGTGTGCAATGTGAACGATGAAGATGCCGTTACAGGGAATCAATATGTTGAACAAGTAAAAGAATACCTGAAAGATAAAAATGCGGAAATGTTGATGATTGCCGGCAAAATTGAATCGGAGATTGCCGAACTGGAGAATGAAGAAGAACGACTGATGTTTCTGCAAGATGTAGGGTTGAGCGAAGCCGGTGTACGCAAAGTAATTCGCGCCGCCTACAAATTGCTAAACCTTATCTCTTTCTTTACCGTTGGTGGAAAAGAAAACCGTGCTTGGACTATCAAAAATGGTATGTTGGCGCCTCAGGCTGCCGGCGCAATTCACAGCGACCTTGAACGTGGCTTCATCCGTGCAGAAGTAATTAAATACAACGACCTTGTTGCGCTGGGCTCGGAATTGAAATGCAAAGAAGCAGGAAAACTTGCCGTGGAAGGAAAAACTTATCAGGTACAGGATGGGGATATCTTACATATCAGGTTTAATGTTTAAGATTTACCTCCAATTGATAACAATGATTCAAGGCGCAAAAATATAGTCTTATGTGAATTGTATATATCCCCAAAAGTCCTACAGATTAACGTTAGATAATTCAACTTGTAGTTTCACTTTTGCTCTCAACCCGGTAAAAACTCTCAACAAGGTTTCAACAGTCACATTGCTTGTGTTTTTTTTAAGTCGTGATATTTGAGCTTTCTGAACGCCAATAAGTTCTCCCAATTCCTCCTGTGTCATGTTGCGTTCTTTTCGAGTTCGTTTGATTTATTCAAAAATTGTTGGGACATAAAGATATTAAAACTACGGAAATCTATGCTAAAGTAAGCAACCGCCAATTAGGGAAAATCAAAAGTCCGTTAGACGATTTGTGATGTAGTACCCACTCACTCCGGTCTCATCTGCGGAAAGAACAACACATCTTGAATAGAATTGGAATTGGTCATAATCATAGACAATCTGTCAATTCCGATGCCCAAGCCTGAGGTGGGTGGCATACCGTATTCCAATGCTCTCAAAAAGTCTTCATCCAATACCATAGATTCTTCATCACCGCGCTTGCCGAGTTCCAATTGCTCTTCAAAGCGTTTGCGCTGGTCAATGGGGTCGTTCAATTCAGAGTAGGCGTTGCAAATCTCTTTACCGTTACAAACGGCTTCAAAACGCTCGGTTAAATTAGGTTTTGAGCGGTGTTTTTTGGTTAGTGGCGAGGTTTCTATCGGATAATCGTAAATGAATGTAGGTTGAATTAAGTGCGCTTCGCAAGTCTCTCCGAAGATTTCGTCAATCAGTTTACCGCGCCCCATGGTGTTATCTACTTGCACACCGCATTTTTTGGCAAAAGCCGCCATCTCTTTTTCATCCATGTTAGAAATATCCACACCTGTAAAATGTTCAATAGCGCCATACATGGTATAGCGTTTCCATGGACGTTTAAAATCAATAACATTCTCTCCTACTTGTACTTGCGTTGTTCCGTGCAGTGCCAATGCTACTTGTTCCACCATCTCTTCCACCAAATTCATCATCCATTCATAATCTTTATACGCCACATAGAGTTCCATTTGCGTAAATTCAGGATTGTGAAAGCGGGACATTCCTTCGTTGCGAAAATCTTTTGAAAATTCATACACGCCATCAAAACCGCCAACTATTAATCGTTTCAGATACAACTCATTAGCAATACGCAAATAGAGCGTCATATCCAATTTATTGTGATGGGTTTTAAAGGGACGGGCTGCCGCGCCGCCGTACAACGGTTGCAAAATCGGCGTTTCTACTTCCAAATACCCTTTCTCATTCAAAAAATTACGCATGGTGTTCACCAATTTTGTCCGTTTGATAAACGTATCTTTAATATGCGGATTTACGATTAAATCAAGATAACGCTGGCGGTAGCGCAATTCAGGGTCTTGGAACGCATCATACACCTCCCCCTCTTTTTCTTTTACAATAGGCAACGGTTTCAACGATTTGCTAAGCAGAGTAAACTCTTTCACGTGAATACAGGTAGCGCCGGTTTGAGTGGTAAACACAAAACCTTTCACCCCAATAATATCTCCGATATCCAATTTTTTAAATACGCTGTTGTAAAGCGTTTTGTCCTCGTCGGGGCAAAGTTCGTCTCTTTTGACGTAGATTTGAATTTTACCTACGGCATCTTGCAATACGCAAAACGCAACGGCTCCCATAATGCGCTGACTCATAATTCTTCCCGCAAAACTAACATCCTGATATAAACTATTGTCTTTGGGAAAATTTTCCAAAATTTCTTTAGAATTAACATTCACTTTGTAAAGCGCCGCCGGATAGCAATCAATGCCAAGATTGGTGAAATCCTGTAACTTTTGTCTTCTAATAATTTCCTGTTCCGATAAACTCATATTTATTTTTTTAAGGCTGCGAAATTACATTTTTTGCGACTTGGCGCGACTCATTGCTTGAGTACCCAGCTTTATTTAGGTAAGTATTTTTTTAAGGTGCTATCATCAGTACATTCATTGTAAAAATTACTATCTTCGCGGCGGTAACTTACGTTGAAAAATATTGTGTAACCCGCTGCCTTTCCAATATACAAATACTTATTTAAAGGATAAAATGATGAACAATTTTTCTGAAATTTTACAAACACAACGCCATTTTTTTGAATCCGGACAAACCAAAGAAGTACATTTTCGGATTGCAGCATTGAAAAGTTTGAAACAATGGATACGTCAACACGATGAGGAAATTATGTTTGCACTAAAAACCGACCTGAATAAGCCACCGTTTGAAGCATTCGCTACGGAGATAGGCGCGGCACTTGATGAGTTGAATTTTACACTGAAACACCTTCGCAAATGGAGTAGGGCGAAACATATTCCTTCAAATATGAAAAACTTTCCCTCTCACTGTCGATTATATCCTGAGCCTTACGGTGTGGCGCTGATTATGTCGCCGTGGAACTATCCTTTTATGCTGACGGTAGCGCCGCTCATCGCGGCTATCTCTGCCGGAAACTGCGCTATCATAAAACCCTCCGCATATTCGCCCGCTACCTCCTCTTTAATTGCGAGAATGGTTGATGAACTATTCTCTGCCGGACATGTAACCGTTATTGAAGGCGGACGTAAAGAGAATAAAGCCTTGCTGGACGAACATTACGACCTCATATTTTTTACCGGAAGCACAGCCGTTGGAAAAACCGTTATGCAGGCAGCAGCAAAACATCTGACACCCGTCATTTTGGAACTGGGTGGCAAAAGTCCGTGCATTGTGGACGAAACGGCAAATCTTAAAATAGCGGCAAAACGTATTGTGTGGGGAAAATTTGTCAATGCCGGACAAACTTGCGTTGCGCCGGATTACATTTTAGTACATCAATCAGTAAAACACAAACTGATAAACGAAATGAAAACAGCCATCCAAACTATGTATGGCGCAAATCCATGCGAAAATGAAGATTATCCAAAAATCATCAACGAAAAACATTTTCATCGTTTACTGGAATTACTCAATGGCGAGGATATTATTATAGGAGGAGATTCCAATGCCGCTACTTTGCAAATAGCCCCTACCTTGCTCGACAACGTCAAGTGGGAGGCACCGGTTATGAGTGAAGAAATTTTTGGACCCATTATGCCCATACTCACATATTCAAAAATGGAGGATATGATTGAAATCATTAACAAACGTCCAAAACCGCTTTCGGCATATTTATTCACAACAATGAAATATGCTGAAGATGATTTTATACAAAAACTTTCATTTGGCGGAGGCTGCATTAACGATACCCTTGTGCATCTGTCCGTTTCACACCTCCCCTTTGGCGGCGTAGGCGCAAGCGGTATGGGCAGTTATCACGGCAAAGCCGGATTTGACGCCTTTACCCACTATAAAAGTATATTGCATAAATCTAAAAACATTGACCTGCCATTGCGTTATCCCCCGTACACAGATTCTGCACTTAAATTATTGAAAAGATTTTAATTATTAATAAAAAACCATTCCCTTAATTTTCACTTATGAAAAACCTTATTTTTTTATTGAAACTGAGCCTTGTCGTATTAGTATTGGCTTCTTGTTGTTCTAAATACAGTTATGAAACTGTAAAAAACGACCCTACCCAAACACGAATTTACACACTGGACAATGGGCTTAAAGTGTATTTATCTGTAAATAAAGACGAACCGCGCATTCAGACCTTTATCGGCGTGCACGTGGGAAGTAAAAACGACCCCGCTGAAACTACCGGATTGGCACACTATTTTGAACATCTGATGTTCAAAGGCACTAAAAACTTCGGCACCTCCGATTATGCCGCCGAAGAACCTTTGCTTAACAAAATCGAACAACTCTTTGAAACATACCGAAATACTACCGATGCCGCCCAACGAAAAGCCATCTATGCAGAGATTGACAGCGTTTCGCAAGAAGCCTCTAAAATCGCCATTCCGAACGAGTACGATAAACTTATGGCGGCTATCGGTGCAAACGGGACCAACGCATTTACTTCCTTTGATGTTACGGCTTATACAGAAAATATTCCTTCAAATGAGATAGAAAACTGGGCAAAAATTCAAGCCGACCGTTTTACCAATCCTGTGCTTCGTTTGTTTCATACGGAATTGGAAACCGTTTACGAAGAATATAATATGAGCCTGACGAGAGATGGCTGGAAAGTATCTGATACGCTTATGCTTGCATTATTCCCGCATCACCCATACGGCACGCAAACCACACTCGGCACACAGGAACATTTGAAAAATCCCTCTATCACCAATATCAAAAAATATTTTGAAACGTATTATGTACCTAATAATATGGCAATTATTATGGTGGGCGATTTTAACCCAGATGAAACCATTAAAATTATTGACCAGTATTTTGGGAAAATGGAAAAGAAAGAACTGCCGGAATTTAAAACCGAACCGGAACAACCCATTACAGCACCTGTCGTTAAAGAGGTGCTTGGAGTTGAGGCAGCCAATGTTACTTTAGGGTTCCGTTTTCCTGCTGCCAATTCAAAAGATGTTTCCACACTTGAACTTATTGAATACATGTTAAATAACGGAAAAGCAGGATTAATAGATCTGAATTTGTTGCAGAAACAGAAAGTTTTAGACGCTTCCTGTTATACCGAAGCGCTTGCCGATTATTCTGTTTTTGCTATGGAAGGCACACCGAAAGAAGGACAGTCATTAGAAGAAGTGAAAGATTTATTGTTAGGACAGTTAGAACTGTTGAAAAAAGGAGAATTTAACGAGGAACTGCTACAAGCCGTTATCAACAACTTTAAATTAAATAAATATTACCAACAGCAATCTACACAATATACTGCTTATCTTCTTTTAAATTCGTTTGTTAACAATGTAGCATGGAAAGATGAAGTTGCAAAAATTGATGAGCAATCCAAACTGACAAAACAGGATATTGTTGGTTTTTGTAATCAATATTTTAACGACAATTATGCAGTGATTTATAAAAGAGAAGGAAAACCAAACGATAAGAAGATCGAAAAACCAACCATTACCCCTATTGCAACAAATCGGGATAGTGAAAGCGATTTTCTTGCAGAAATTAAAGCGCGAACCGTAACCCCCATTGAACCCGTTTTTATTGATTATGATAAAGATATGGCAAAATTATCCGCAAAAAACAATATTCCTTTGTTATACATAAAAAATAGCATAAATCCCTTGTTTGAATTGGTTTACGTGTATGAAATGGGGAATAATAATGACAAAGCGCTGGGAACCGCCTTTACCTATTTAGACTATTTGGGAACATCGCAACACACTGCCGAAGAGATTAAAAGCGAATTGTATAAATTGGCTTGCCGGTTTGGCGTATCTGCTTCAAACGATAGAGTATTCGTGTATATCAACGGATTAAGCGATAATTTTGAAAAAGCCATGAATTTGCTCGAAGAACGCTTGGCAGACGCACAAGCCGATATGGATATTTATGCAGGATTAGTGGATGATATACTAAAAGAACGCGCCGACAACAAGTTAAATCAACAATATAATTTCTCAAGATTAAGAAATTATGCCATCTGGGGCGCTTCATCACCAACCACAAATATCCTCTCTAAAAATGAACTAAAAGCCATGAACCCTGATGAGCTGGTTGCCAGAACCAAAAATTTGAAAAATTATGAGCATAAAATTTTGTACTACGGTCCTTTATCTGAACAACAAATTATGACCTTAATTAATGATAAACACATGGTTGCCGAAGAATTATTGCCCGTTCCAACAGCCATTAATTTTGTGCAACAAGAGGTGAAAGAAAACAGCGTATTGTTGGCAGAATACGATGCCAAACAAATCTATATGGGTATGGTATTTAAAGGCGGAAGCTTTGATAAAAAGATTGAACCGATTAGGGGTCTGTATAATGAATATTTTGGCGGCAATATGAGCAGTATTGTATTTCAGGAAATGAGAGAAGCGCGTGGCTTGGCATATTCGGCTTGGGCTGGATATATTGACCCTGCAAAACCTCAATATTCTTATTACATCCAATCTTTTATCGCTACGCAAAACGATAAAATGATGGAGGCTATCGGCGCGTTTATGGAGATTTTAAACGAAATGCCGGAATCGCAAAAGGCATTTGATATTGCTAAAGAAAGTATGCTTACCTATATCCGTACCGAACGCATATTGCGTGCAGATATCCTTTGGCATTATTTAGATGATGAAGAATTTGGCTACACGACCGACCGCCGTAAAGATGTTTTCGACAATGTTCAAAATATGACTTTAGACGATGTGGTTGCATTTCAAAAAGAATATGTGAAAAACCGACCTTATACCTATTGTATTTTGGGAGATTATAAAGATTTAAACCTCAAAGGTCTGGAAAAAATAGGCAAGATTAAGAAATTGACGAAAGAGGAGATTTTCGGGTACTAAAAAAATAGAAAACAATAATACAGTTTTTTTTTTATTTTTGCGCTTAATTATTCAAAAAATTAAAAATCAACAATATAGGATAGTATGAAAAAAATATTAGTATTGGCTTTATTAATTCTAGGGAGTTGTTGGCTTGCTAATGCTCAGGAAAGTGTTACCAAAGAAGACGTGTTAAAACTTTATCATGCGGCACAGAAAGCAGAGCGGGAAAATAGAAATGAAGATGCGTTAGAAATTTACAAACAACTTCTTATTCTTGATCCTACATTTCCAATCTCTGCTTCTGCGTCTAAGGATAAAACTGAGCCTCCTGCTTTGCTGAATAATGTTTCATCTAACAGTGAAAAACTGAAAACAATTTTTACCACCCCAACCACCCTTACCTCTGTTTATAGTTCTTTGGAGACATTTGAAGCACAACCCGGAGATATCTTTGAGGGAGAAATGAAAAACGGAATGGTCATTCAAGGTAAAGTTATAAGAAATGGAGAACCTGTAAAACTATTTAGAGAAAAAATCAACAACTATTGAAAACATCAATCTATTTCATATTATCCCTGTTCCTTTTATGTGCAACTGAATTGTATGCACAGACTTTTGCTTCCAAAAAACTGACCGAAATCGGAGAGTTACTCCACAAAACCTGCTTGCCCGCAACAGACAGTATCTTCAACTGTTCTCAAATCATTAAAGGAAAGCAGTTAGTTATTCAATACAACAACAAAAAGGATATTGAGCATATCGGGGTTTCTTTGTTTAGTCCTGAAACTAAAAAGATGATCAATGAACCTGTTTGCAACTTTATTGAACGGCTGATGCTCGAATTAATATTGCAAAAAAACGCTGCCGATGTAACAAAAAAACTACAGGAATATAGCATTACTCTTGAAGAAAAAAGTATGCTGTCAGGGGATATCAAAACTCCGACTATCCAAACGTTGCTTGCTAAGTTGCAACCGCCTTTACAATTTACGCTGCTGCAGGAAGAAACAATCTATTATGCCGGTTGGCAATTGAAAAACGGAGAACAGTTTGCGGTTACTTTCCCTGCTTCAAGAGAGCTTATTTTCGGTACTAATAAAAAAGAATCCGACATAACAATCAGTGAACTTTTACCGAATAACCGTTGTAAAAATATTCCCGAAAATTTTACATTTATTACTTCCGATGAATTGGAATCTGACGTGAACAGTCCAAACATTTTCATAAGAAAAGGACAAACATTTACCATGCCCAATCTAAACTCAAACACCTATTTAACAAAAGATACCAATGACCGGCTCGCCCCGATTTTCAATACTGATAACCCTACTTTTTCTTTACAAAATTTGTTACTCATTAAAGAGATTGAAACATCTTTAAAACTACATATCAAACATCGGATGTACGGAAACTTCTCCCCTGAATTTGAAATAAGACCAAGCGATTTTATATGTTTTTTTCAAACTGAATTTGATATTTATACTCACGTGGACGATTCCCAACCGAATATCTTGGACGCCACCGTTATTTTATACAACAGAATGTTCAATTATATGCACTTATTGACCATTAAAACACCTGTCAATACTCTTTTTGAAAAAAATGGAATACTTCAGGCAGATTTCTATTCTAATATTCCACAACATAATATTACAAACCTTTTTAATAGAGAATGAATATGCGCACAAAACTTTTATTTATTTTAGTAATCATATTACTTGGCGGCAGGGTTTATACACAAATAGAAAAAACAAACCTTAGCATTACCGAAGGGCTTAACGATGCAAAACTGAAAGCCAAAATTGAAGAGAATGTATCGCTTTTACTTACCGCAATGGGAAAGGCTATGATGGAAGGGGAATTTCCAAATTTATCAAACATTAATATCTCATTAGATGCATCTATTAAGGTATTGTCTTTGTGGAAAACAAGCGTAATGATTTGTCCGGTTACCAACGTGGAAAGGAAATGCCTTACACGACCTCAAGGCGGTTATCAGATACGCGACATTCCGGTAACTATGCTGGATGCCCCTGAAGAAGAACAGGCACAAGACATCGTCATTAATTTTACCGATGACGGCAATATTGACGATATCCTCGTTGCGGTTCACGCTTTAACAGATTTTTTAGACCCTAACTTTTCCGTACAGGAGTACGCCAGAAGAGAAATAATTGCAGGTTTCGTTGAGGAATTTCGTACAGCCTACAACACAAAAGATATCGAGTGTTTGGAAAAAGTATTTAGCAATAACGCGCTCATTATTACAGGAAAGGTAATTAAAGAAAGACCAAACTCCGACCAGGTGTTAAAAAACAACTTATCAACCGAAAGAATTGAATATGTTACACAAACTAAGGAACAATACCTGAAAAAACTTAGAATTATTTTTAATGCAATAAAATATATCAATGTTGTTTTTAATGACATTGAAATAATGAAACATCCAAAATATCCTGAGATCTATGGAGTAACACTAAAACAATATTGGAATACATCCAGTTACAGTGATGAAGGTTTTTTGTTTCTCTTGATTGATTTTACGGAAGCAGATCCTGTCATCCATATTCGGGCATGGCAACCTTCTGTTTTTAATGGAAAAGAATTATCGCGTGAAGAGAGGTTTCGCCCCACTTCATTTGGAAATATAACCGGTAAATAATATACAAAAATGAATCATCTATTATCTAAAATCCGTTTTTCATCAGCCATAATATTACTCTTGATGAGTATTAATTTTTCGGCAAAATCTCAGCATTTAATTGTCACACAAGATACTGAGTCTCGTGCAGAAACCTGTATCGCGCCAAAAGTAACCGATGCCTGTGTTACTTTTATTGCCAGAAACAATCTTGAGTTGTCATTTACTTCTTCGGTTGATAAAGTTGTTAACGTTGCTTCTAAAAATAACATAGGAGAATATACTGAATACAACTTAACTTTGCCCACTGATAACCTGCAGTATTTAGATAGAATTTTATATGTCAGTTGCCAACTTTTTCCTCAATCTGTCAGTATTAATTTAATGCTGGAAGCCAAAGAATCATTAAGATTTTATGTTTATCTTTCCGAATGTTACAGTATTCATTATAAAAATGCAATCAATTATTTGTCACAAACTGCTTATCAGGAAGCCAAAGAAGAATTTGCCACTGCACAAAAATGTTTTGACGCACCATCAGACGGTGAAGTCGTAGCAAAAATTGTAATCATTGATTCTATACTAAATCTAAGAACAATAGCAAAAGAACAATTTGAGTTATTAGATTATCAGGCATCTATGGAAACCTACACAAAAATTCTTTCTTATAATCCGAATGATAATTATGCAAGACAAAGATATAATGAATGTCAGCAGGAAAATGACAGATTGTGTGATAAAATTATGACAAAAGCTCATAAATATTTCGAAGAGGGGGATTATGAAAAAGCAAAAATATTATACAATAGAGTTGTAAAGTATAACTGCTACACAAAAGATCCCGAAACCCGGAAAATATTGGAAAAAGATTTGAAAGATGTTGAAGAATTTGAGTTGAAGAAAAAAGAACTTCTCGCTGTTATCACCTACCAGTGGGCAATCAATACGCCCTTCGGGGTTTCTGTAGGGAGTTACAGAGATAGAAAATGGGGAGGATACTTCACATTTTTATTTAACCCTGATATATTTGAATCGTTCAGAGGAAATTTCCCCACAAAAAGAGAGAGACCTGAAATTGATGCTGCATTCGGCGCTACTGTAAGACCTTCCATCAATAAATGGACGCCAATTTGGATTGCTTTCGGATTAGGATATACCGCAGTGGGAATACAAACCAACCATGATACATATCATGCCGTTTCCCCTGAAGCGGGAATTTTAGTTAAAATTCCATTTGGCAAAAATCCAAAAGCGGGGTTAGCATTGCGCTACACTTTTCAATACCGTTTTTCAATAGATTTCACACAACAAAAATATGTCAAACCTGTAAATAATATTGTAGGGTTGGGATTTTGTTTTTAGAAAAGATGAAAATGCTATTTTCTGGCTAAAAATCTATTTCTTCTCTTATACCTCATACTCTTCCTTAAACTTCGGCATAGCCACATTTCCAAATCCTGCGTTTACAAGTTTGTCGGCGAATGCTGCTCTTGCATCGTCTTCCCCGTGAATAATAAAGAGTTTCTTAACTAATTCCGGATTTTGAGTATCTAAATAACGCAGCAACTCGTTGTAATCTGCGTGACCGGAATAGGATTGTAAACTTTCCAAATGCGCTCTTACTTTGTATTTAACGCCAAAGATGGAGACCTCTTTGTCGCCGCGCATAATTTTGGCACCTAAAGTAGTGGGTGCACAATAACCTACTGAAAGAATGGTCGTACGCGGGTTGTCAATGTTATTCGCCAAGTGATGCTTTACACGTCCCGCCTCCATCATCCCCGAAGCAGAAATGATAATACAGGGTTGATTGTAAGTGTTCAGTCGCTTTGAATCATCAATGGTTCTGATATAATGCAAATTATCAAATCCAAAGGGGTCAGGATTTAAAAGAATGAACTGTTGCATCTCTTCATTAAACTGCTCCGAATGTAATCTGAAAATATTCGTTGCGGAAACAGCTAACGGACTATCCACAAAAATCCTAATACCTGGTAAATTTTCTGCTTTTTTCAGGCGATGCAGTGCATACACAATCTCTTGCGCTCTTCCAATGGCAAATGCGGGAATAATAAGTTTTCCTCTTCGTTTGGCACAGGCATCTAAAACCACCAGCATAAGTTTTTGCTCAGCATCTTCAATAGAATCGTGCAATCTGTTTCCATAGGTGGACTCGCACATAATGTAGTCGGCTTGCGGTAACAGGCACGGATCGAGTAAAATGCGCTTGTTATAGCGCCCCACATCGCCGGTGTAAAGCAAGGTTTTTGTTTTACCGGCTTCAACAAAAGAGATGTAGATAGAAGCGCCACCCAGAATATGTCCCGAATCGTAAAACTCGAACGAAAAAGCAGGGGTGAGAGAGAACGTAAGATTATACGGAATACTGATGAAATGCCCCATACAGGCTGCCGCGTCTTGCATAGTGTAAAGCGGCTCCACCGGAGGCAATTTTTGCAATGCCCGCTTTTTATTGAATTGCGCCGTATCTGTTTCCTGAATTTTACCGGAGTCGGGAAGCATAATGGCACACAAATCTCGCGTCGCCGGTGTGCAAAATATTTTTCCTTTAAAGCCTTTTTTGTAGATGTAAGGGATTAACCCCGAATGGTCAATATGAGCATGTGAGAGCAGAATAAAATCCACTTCCGAAGGCTCAAAGCCCAAATCGCGGTTCATAGCATCGGTTGCCAAGCCCTTGCCTTGATACATTCCGCAATCAATTAAGATTTTTCTGTTTTCGTTTGTGGTTAATAAAAATTTGCTTCCCGTTACCTCATTTCCGGACGCTCCGATACATTGTAATTTCATATATCAATACATTTTGATTTCGCGATCATACAACACAATTGCTACGCAATTCCTTCTTTAATAATATCATGAATATGTAACACGCCTAAATATCTGCCAATAGTATCCACTACAAAGAGGTTAGTAATATTTTTTGCTTTCATAATTTCTAATGCTTCAACTGCCAGAATATCTTCGGTGATGGTTTTTGGATGTATGGTCATTACGTCTTTGGCGCGCAGGTGCGTGTATTCCGGATTGTTTTGGAGCATTCTTCTCAAGTCTCCATCGGTAATGGCGCCCACTATTTTGCCGTTTTCCATTACTGCCGTAACGCCCAAACGTTTTCCTGAAATCTCTAAAATCACTTCCGGCATTGGGGCATCGGGAGAAACCATTGGGATTTCGTTGAATTTGTAAAGGTCTTGTACTTTAATATACAAACGTTTGCCCAGTATGCCGCCCGGGTGAAATTTAGCAAAATCTTCGGGGGTAAATCCTCGTAATTCTATCAGGCAACTTGCGAGGGCATCACCTATTGCCAATTGTGCGGTGGAACTGCATGTGGGCGCCAGATTGTTAGGACACGCCTCACGCTCTACCGAACAATTGAGTACCACATCGGCTTCCTTTGCCAAAAACGAGTTGGTGTCGCCTACTAAGGCGATAAATTTGTTGCCCTGTTGTTTAAGAAAAGGAATTAATACGGATATTTCCGGAGTATTTCCGCTTTTTGAAATACATAGCGCAACATCTTCGGGTTGAATAATTCCCAAATCGCCGTGAATGGCTTCTGCCGCGTGCATAAAAATTGCCGGAGTGCCTGTAGAATTGAGAGTTGCCACTATTTTCTGACCAATTAGAGCGCTTTTTCCAATTCCGGTAACAATGAGACGTCCGGGGGCATCTTTTATGAGATGTAAGGCTTTTACAAAATCGTCATCAATAAAATCTTGCAAACGCAAAATGGCATCTGCTTCCGATTGAAGTACCTGTTTGGCAATTGCCACAAAATCAGTATTTTTCATTTATTTACGTTTGGATGCCATTACTTTATTTTTAGCAAGGCGAATGTAATCCAACAAGGGACGGTTTGCCGGGCAAGTGAATGAACAAGAGCCGCATTCACAACAATTTAAAACGCCGTTTGCCTCACATTCTTCAAAGCGGTTATTTATGGATAACGCCGATAAGAGATAGGGTTCCAATCCTTGCGGACAGCCGTAGTTGCATTTTCCGCAACGGAGGCAAGGTTCCACTTCACCGCGCTTGCTCTCTTTTTCGTCCATCAGTAACAAACTTGTTAATCCTTTCACAGCGAAGCAATTCATATTAGAAACCGCTTTTCCCATCATAGGACCTCCGGCAATCAATTTTCCGGTGTTTTCGGGAATGCCGACGGTATTCAATATATCCATAACAGGCGTGCCAATGCGCACTTTAAAGTTTCTGGGATGCTCTACTTTTTTTCCGGTAACCGTCAAGTATGTTTCAATGAGCGGTTTATTTTTCTGCACGGCTTCATACACAGCAAAGCAGGTGGTGATATTATTCACAATAGCGCCCACTTCAATGGGGAGTTTCCCGTCGGGCACTTCTCGGTTAATCAGCGATTTTATAAGTTGTTTTTCAGCGCCTTGCGGATATTTTACATGCAGCGCCACCACTTCAATGTCAGGATATTGTTTGGCAACTTCCGTTAAGTGTTTAATAGCATCTTTCTTATTGTTTTCGATACCGATTTTGGCTTTTTTAGCGCCCGATGCTATCATTAAAGCATTCATGCCCACCAGACATTCTTCCGCTTTTTCCAGCATAATTCTGTGGTCAACGGTGATATAAGGTTCGCATTCAGCGGCATTTATCAACAGGTATTCAGCAGTTTTTCCTTCGGGAAGCATATATTTGACGTGGGTAGGGAAACATGCGCCACCCAAACCTACAACGCCACAATCTTTAATGCGTTGAATAATCTCCTGTTTGTTGAGTTTTATCTCTTTAACAATTTCGGGAGAGCGGTCAATGGTTTCTTCCCATTCGTCACCTTCCGCTTCAATAACAACGGCTTTTTTCTTAAAATGGGAACTGTCGGCAATATCGTCCACCTGTATTACTTTTCCCGAAACGGGTGAATGTACGTTAGCGCAGATAAACGATTCTGCCTTTGCCAGCATTGTGCCGACCTTTACGGTATCGCCTTTATTGACTTGACACACAGGCGGCGCACCCAAATTCTGGTGAATAAAAACCGTAGCAGTTTTTGGAATGGGAAACTCTTCTACAGATTGTTGGCTTGCAAATTTATTTTCTTCCGGATGCACTCCACCTAAAGTAAACGTTTTCATACAATATGGGTTTTGTTAAATAAACGTGCAAAAAAACACAAACTTTTCAAAAAAGAGGTATGTTAATGATTTTATCTGATTTTTTATCAGGTTAATCACGCCTGATCAGAGTTATCAGAGTTCTATAAAAACTACTGTATCATCATCTTTTGCGTTATCACCGAGCCGTCTTTTAATATCATAATAACAAAATAGTGTCCGGTTACAGCGTTTTGCAGTTGAATGGTATTTGAAGATACCTTTTGCACTTCATAAACGGGAACTCCCATTAGATTAGTGATTTTGAGACCGGCAATGGCGGTTAGGCGCCGTCAATAATGCACAGTAGTTTTGTGTTTACCCCCAGTATTGCCTTATTTCTAAAATTACTCAACGCAATAAAAATATATTGGTCGGAAGGGCGATAGACCATATTGTTCTGAAACCCGCGCCACAATCCGCCGTGATACACCAAATATCCGTTAGCACCATCCTCAATACGCAAACCATATCCATACAGCTCGGATGGTGTCCCTTTTAACAGTTTATTTTGAGGTTGTGTTGCCTGCTCCACTATATTTTGGGGAAGTACTTTATAATCTATTAAATAGGACTTCATCCAGCGATACAGTTCCTCCACATTTGTATAAACGCCTTTATCTCCAATTACGCCGTTTTGAAAATGGAACGGGCGCTCGCTTCTATCGGCTAAATGTCCTTTGGCGTAATTGATTTTGGTATTTAGTTCTGTGGCGAAACAGGTAAGATGAAGTCCGGCTGGAGTAAAAATCTCTTTTCTTACATATTGTTCAAAAGATAATCCGGTGATCGTCTCAACAATCAATGCTAATAAAGCGTAATTCGTATTAATATATTTAAAGCGTACGCCGGGTTGAAATAATATCTTAGGTTTTATGCGCTCTAAATAATTTTCTAATTGAGTATTACTTAAAGGCATCTGCTGATTAAAATCTTTTTCGGGGAAATCCATATATTCGGGCAAGCCTGAGGTATGGGTCAGCAAATGTTTAATCGTAATATTTTTATATGGAAAATATGGCAGAAACTTCGTAACATTGTCAGTCAAACTCAATCTCTTTTCTTCATTCAATTTTAAAACGGCAGCCGCCGTGAACTGTTTGGATATGGAAGCCAAATCGAAAAGTGTTTCAGCGTCAATGATATTTTCGGGTGTTTTTTTTGCCAAACGTTTGTACCCTACCTCCTTTTTGAATAAAACCTGATTGCCGAATGCCATAAGCACGCTTCCATTCAGATTTTCGCAAAGATGATTCAACTCCGCTTTAAGCGCATCCGATTTAAAGTTTTGATTGACTTCCTGAAACAGTTGGTTAATTTCAACAGTTGAAAGTTGTGCTAACGGCTTTTGAGGTTTCTCAACCGGCGTATAAGTAGCAAAAATAATTTGCAGGAAAATAAAAAAATTGAACATAATATTATTGCTTTTGCAACAGCACTTGTTTTATACTTTGGTCATATTGCTCTTTGGATACAGCGCCGCGAATGGAGGTCGGTTCCCCTTTTGCAGGGACAAGTAAAACCGTTGGGAGACCCTTTATTTGAAACAATCCCTGTAATTCTTTATCCTTATCAGTGTTAATTTTATAAAAATATACTTCGCCATCATACGTATTACAGAGTTCTTCCATAAAGGGGGCAATTTTTCTGCACCACCCGCACCAGTCGGCATAAAAATCAATCACACAAGGCTTGTCTCCCAGATATTTAAATTCATTCGGGCTGGTTTCGTAGTTCCAAACTTTTTGCTTAAAGATCTCTTTTGTTATGAGTTCCGGTTTTTTCCCCGTTTGCGCAAAAGTAGTTAATCCTGTTAATAATAATGTACTTAAAAACAAACAGATAACAGTATTTTTCATGTTCATTGAATTTTTTATAAATGGTTGCGAAAATACAGTATTTTTATCAACTTATAAATTCAAATTAATTTATGAAAAAGAAAAAAATATCTTCCAAAACAGACCTTGCCACTGTTCTATCTTTAGAATTGTTTCTAAATAATTTTGATTATTTTCAGGAATGCTACCAAAACGATAGCAATCTCTCTTCCAAAGCTCACATCTCAATTTTCAATTCTCCATTCTAAAACACTTTCAAATGAGCATCGTTAATTACCATATTATCACCCACTTGCTTAATTACGGCAATCCCCTGTTCGATAGATTCGCTTTCAGACTTTTCTTCAAAATGAAGCGCTGCAATGCCCAAATAAATATCATAATTAGCATACTGCGGAAATAACTGCTTGAAGATTGGCGCTTTCAGCAATAACTTCTGCACATCCTTTTCACGTGCTTTGTATTTTATTTCAATAATAACCACCGATGTGCAGTTATACAGCACCAAATCGTATTCGCCTTGCAGATTAAGTTTTTTGTCTTTTCTTCTAATATTGCTGTCAAAACCATCATATTCTTGTCCTGCAAATTGCATAGCGTTAGAAAAACTGTTTACAAAATAAGATTCTGCTATTTCGCCGTTGCTGGTAGTAATACCTCCCAGATTACGACTAAGTTCTTTTATTTGCCGGTCGGTTTCTTTCATTTGCCGATCTGTTTCGGCAAATTTTTCGTTTAGATAGCGCTCGTTTTCGGCATGTAATTCTTTTAGATAGCGCTCATTCTCTTTTCTTTGTCGGTCAGTTTCTTCCTGTTTTCTGCCGATTTCGACAAACATCGCTTTAATGTTGTCCCAAGATAAATTGTTGTAATTGTTCATATTAGTATATTTTTAAAGGTTATTATTTTCTGTTAAATAACGCGTCGAAAATAGAAAAAAATTTATGCAACTAAAGATAAGCACTGATTGTGTGGTTAAGAAAAAGTTTTTTGCTATAAAAAAAATTAGGTTAATTTTTCTTTTGAGTTTCTATGAAAAATCTTACGAACACACAATTCCAAAGGAATTGCATATTTATAGAAAAAAGAGGTCATTTCGGATGTTCGACTCCTGCGGAGTCGTATATAAATTGGCAATGTCATTCGGCTATAAATATGTGAATCCTGCGGATTCAGAGTGCAGGGATACATAGTTCGTTTTTTCTTTTTTGTTTGATGTGAGAAGATAATATGATTTATATTTCACACCAAAAATATACAAAAAACTGACATACACACAATTAGTATGAAAAATATTTCACTTTTGTATAAAATAGTTTTTAACCTGAGTTGCTATGAGGACTCTGATAACATTTTCTATTCAAAAAACATCTATTAATACGGCATTATTGTTACGCATTGCAGAAATACTACAGACTGATTTTTTTGCCAATTTCTCTAATGTATTGAAAGGAAACGAAATTACCCAATAAGGGTAAAATTTTTACCTAAAATAGGTAGGAATTATCTACAAATCAGGTAATAAAATTATTGTTTTGCATATTTTTATAATTATCTTTGCAGCGTTATAAAAATACTATGATAACTGACTTGTACAATAATATTATCTCACATTTGCGCAAATTATTTGCGAATAAGTTTTTATTGTACAATATACAATCTGTCTTTAAAACAATCATAAATCTATTTCACTTCCTCTGAAAACTAAATTTACCCACCCCTGCCCTCAAGCGCCTAAGGCTTATATCGTATGTTTGCAACGATAGCACAAAAACGACAGCAAAAGTAACAAAATAACAAAAAAACATTTTTTTAAAATTCAATATATTATGAAAAACTTAAAAATAAATAAATTAGCCGAAAATAGGCTGAACGAAAAAGAAATGAACTCAATTAATGGCGGTGCAGGATGGTACATTAACCTTAATGGTGGACAAGCTACTTGTTGTGGTTGTGCGTGCAGATATGCAAATAGTGGAGGTTCGTCTGATGATGCTAATGGATGGGCTAACAGTGCAAACAACTTGGCTTCGCCGGGTATGAGAGTGTAATATTTATTAAAAAAAAGAACCTGTAATCAGTTATATGCTCTATTATGATAATTACAGGTTCTTTTACAAAAAATTATGAAGATATGAAAATACAAAAATTTATTTTAACCTGCTTGATAACCAATCTGCTTTTCTGCTTTTCATGCAAAAGCAAAGTGGAGCCAAGATTTGAATCTGAAACAATTGAGGAATATGTTATTCCATTCACCGTTACTGATAATTACAGGATACTTTTAGAGGGTGTTTTTAAAGATTCTGTTTATCTTTTTATGCTTGATAATGGGTGGGCTATGACTACTCTGCCTCGAACGTTATTTACTCGTTATTATGATATTGAAAAATTAAACATGAGCGTATCAGAGTGGAATGGTGATGCTCAAACTTGTGTAATGCCCAATCAAATCAAATTTGCTAATTATGAGTTTTTATTCGATAGAATAGGTGTTGATGACCATGTGTTATTAGGAAAAGAACTTTCGTTTCTCGGAGGGATTATAGGTGCAGAATTATTTCATAGACATATCATTGAACTCAATTTTGAAGACTCTATAATGATAATAAGAAGCAAACTTCCTGAAAATATCTGTGAATATATGAGTTTTGACTTGCAAAATTTTGAGCATTACGCATATCAAATGGATTCTTTATTTAAACAAATTGAAATTTCAGGATTTTATGACCATAAAGGAAATGCTTTTACAGGAAAATTTTGGGTTGATTTAGGCTGTCCTTTCGTGGTATTTCTCAAAACTATTAGAGAACAAACCGATTTTAATTATTCAAAACAAGATACAAACACTTTGGCTTCTTTTATTTTAAATAACGGAGTAATAGTAGAAGATTCTCATTTACGTACAGGTTCAGCGAGTGGTAAAGATATAAATCCTGAATTAAGATTAAAAGACGGCATGTTAGGAACTCCTTTTCTTGCCAATTTTCATGTAATATTTGACTATCCCAACAACAAATTATATTTGAAACGAAATAAGTTAACATGCAAATTCAAAATTTTGTAACTCCTCAAGCTGTATCTTATCAACTTTCAAACCTGAGCCAACTCACTTTTGAAGTTACCGATGCGTGCAATTTACGGTGCAAATACTGTGGTTACGGCGAGTTTTACGAAGATTATGATAAACGCGAAAACAAAAAATTGCCTGTAGCAAATGCTATAAAATTATTGGATTATTTGGTGGAGCTTTGGAATTCCGAGCAAAATGTATCTTCAAATAGAAATGTAAATGTTAGTTTCTATGGCGGCGAGCCTTTGTTAAATATGGAGTTTATTAAACAAGTAGTGGCTTACTTGGAAGAAGCAAATTGCCCGTCGCGGCATTTTATTTTTTCTATGACTACCAACGCCATTTTGCTGGAACGTTATATGGATTATTTGGTTGAAAAAGATTTTTATTGATTGATTAGTTTAGACGGCAATGCCGAAAATATGGCTTATCGTGTAGATCTTTCAGGTAATCCCTCTTTTGATATAATTATTAAGAATATAGATACTTTACGAAATAAATATCCGGATTATTTTGAAAAAAAAGTAAATTTTAATGCCGTTTTACATAAAATTCGTTTCCTTTAAGAATGCGTCCGCAGAATGAACAATAAACCGTGTTTTTTGTAGCCATAGAATAATTCGTGGTTAATATAATAGGTCGCGAAAATAGAAAAAAGTACGTTCAGATAAAACCTCTTTAGGGATGCATCCTTAACAGGATGCAAAAACGTAACATTACCGCATTTTCTACCGAGCGAAGCATGCCTACGGCATGCAGTTTCATTTTTAGGATTTTAATAATCTTGCCTTGACCTCATTTCTGGCTAATTTTTAAAACAATCCCTTTTTTCATATTTTTTCGGTATGTAATAACCAAATAATAATATAATTATGACGTAAAATTAAATATTAATATAAATAGTTAAAATGAAAGTTAAAATGAGATATATTATTTTTTGTACCTTGTTATGGGTACTCTGTTTTTTATGTGTTACAAATTGTAACAATACTTCAAAAGCACTGCCCAGAGATGAAACAAAAATTGAAATAGACAATGATTCAACTTTTTATATTCCATTCTACGACTTTAAAGATGAATCAAGAATCGCTATTCAAGTAAGAATTAATAATAAAGTTGATGCCAAATTGATTGTTGACAACGGAGTATATTCATTACATCTTAGTGAAAGTTTTGCAAAAAAAAATATGCGCAAGATTTAGAGATGACCTTATATCCGAATATTTTGGCTATAAGTAGTTTCAATGATCCACAAGTAAAGCCATATATTGCCAAAGGCAGTTTTTATTTTCATATAAAAGATTCTGTTTTTAAAACGGTATGTCATGCAGGCTACGGAATTGAAGGCGAATTAATCTCTCGCCTCTCTTTTCTATTAAAAAAATATATTAAACATAAAAACTGACTGAAATAGAAATAAATAAAGTAAAATTAGAACTTTTTTCTTAAAAAAAACTAAAAAAATAGTCTTTAAACTAAAAAAATAGTTTATATTTGCCGCGAAAAACGGTAAGGTATGAGCGATATTTATTAAATGTTAAATCTGAAATTGAAAATATGAATATAAAAAAAATAAAACTAAATTCTATGAATAAATTAAAAACCCTATTTTTGATTTGTATAATTGTTTCTTGTACTATAAAAGGAATATATGCTCAATACTATGAAAATATTTTGCAATATGATATCAACCGTAGTTTATCTGATAAAGTATTAGATTCAGCCTATTTGCGCATTACCTATTCCTTATCGTATCTTGCCGATAGTTTAAAGCCTGAAAAAGTTTGGGAGGACAGAAAAATATTGCTGATTGGAAATTCTATACAACATTTTTATAGTGAATACCAGCGCAGTAAAGATTCTGTAGCAACAGCGGCTCGTAAAAAAGGAAAGTCATTTAAACCTCTATCTTTTTCCGAAAATATAATACCTGAAGGATATGATATTTATACTTATCCTATGCAAGAAACACGAATGGTACAGGAGTATATAACAAATTTATCCTCGTATAGATACAAGGAATCCATAGAGAAGCCACAATGGATATTAAGTGCGGATACTTGTACAATTTTATCTTACATCTGTCAAAAGGCTACTGCCCGTTTTCGTGGGCGCGACTGGACTGCTTGGTTTACTATGGAGATTCCCATTGATGCCGGACCCTGGAAATTGTGTGGCTTGCCCGGCTTAATCATGAAAGCATCAGACACTAGCGAACATTATGTTTTTGAATGTATTGGTTTGAAAAATATAAACAACAAAAAACAGCCTATTATCCAAGCATATTTAAAAGATCCGGTAATAGATGTAGAATGTACTCGTCAAGAATATAGGAAAGCACAACACCAATATTACGAAAATTATTTTAATACCCTTTTAGCAATGGGTTATAATGTCAAAACTTTTGATGATTCTTATAATCTAATAGACGAAATAAAAACTCCCAATTCAACATTAATTGATAGAAACGTAATATATACTATAAAGATTAATGCGAAACAAAGATATAAAAAATATTCATATAATCCAATTGAATTAGAATAAATGATAGTGTTATTTAATGAGTTTTAATTTACCCCAAATAATTTATACAGATTTAACAGTAGAAGCCGTTAAATCACAATTGGCAAACATGCACCGTTTAACTTTTGAAGTAACCGATGCGTGTAATTTGAAATGCAAATATTGTGCCTATGACGAATTTTACGAAAACTATGATCGTCGCGAAGATAAAATGTTGTCGGCTAAAAAAGCCATACGACTATTAGAATATTTTTCTGAATTTTGGAATTCTGAAAGAAATGAATCCGACAAACAAGATATCTGTATTAATTTTTTTGGTGGTGAACCATTATTGAATATGCCTTTTATTGAAACAATTGTGGATTACGTGCAGAATAAACTGCATGCACCGAATCGTTCGTTTAAATTTTCAATGCTTACCAACGGTGTGCTACTTGATAAATACATGGATTATTTAGCAATTCATCATTTTAATCTCTTAATTAGTTTGGATGGGAATGTCGATAATAATGCATACAGGGTTACCCATAATGGCAATGAATCCTTTATTGGAATTGATAACCAATGAACTCGAACAAAACACTGCTTGGCGAAAAATCAGAAACGAAAAACCCTGTAATGAATGTTTATATCAATATTTATGTCCCCCTGTCTCAAATTATGAAATGATTTTTAACAAACAGAATTTATGTACGCTTTACTGAAAACTCTAAATAACATCTGCGTAAATTGCTATAATCTGCGTTATCTGCGTGCTATAGTATTTGTTCTATTACTAATATTATTACACAGCAAAGCACATGGACAAATAACCATAACCGGAACCATTACCAATCAAACTAAAACGCCACTTCAGGGCATTAATGTTATGGTAAACAATAAAAATCAAAACAACATACTTGCATACACTTTAACCGATAAAAACGGTCATTACCAAATTACTTGCGAAATCAATGCCGATTCATTACAAATTATTTTAATTGGTTTTAATTATGGTAAAACCATTCGTATCATTCCGGCAGAATCGCAAATTTTAAATTTTGAATTAAAAGAGGAATCTATTTCACTAAAAGAAGTCGCGGTGAATGCGCCGCTTATTGTACAAACCAACGACACACTCAGTTATTTGGTATCGAAATTTGCTACCGAAAACGACAAAACCATTGAAGATGTGTTAAAAAAAATGCCGGGCATTGAAGTATCGGAAGGAGGACAAATCAGTTATCAGGGAAAACCAATTAACAAGTTTTACATCGAAAATATGGATCTACTAAAGGGGCGTTATACGTTGGCTACCAAAAATATTTCACTCAAAGACGTGGCTACGGTAGAGGTATTTCAAAATCATCAACCCATTAGAGCCTTGTCGGAAGCAGAGCCTTCTGATCAGGCAGCCATAAACTTAAAACTTCGTGAAGACGCTAAAGGCGTATTCAGTTTAATAGCAACAGTAGGCGCCGGTGTAGCGCCTTTTAAACCCGCCGCTTTTTTATGGGATAACGAGTTGATTTCTCTCTTCTTTTCCAAAAAAATGCAAAATATCAATACCTACAAAGGCAACAACAGCGGCAATGATGTAACGCAGGAGTTTACCTCGTTTTATTCGGATATAGAATATCCTACTTACGAGGGGCGGTTTTTATCTATAATTGCCCCGAATGCACCGCCCATCAGTAAACAACGATATATGTTCAACAATACCCATGCGGCTTCAAGTAGTTTTTTAAATGTGTTAAAAAAGGAATATCAACTTACCACCAATTTAGTGTATTACAACGATAAACAAAGTAAAGAGAGTTACACTAAATCTACCTATTATCTTTCGGGCGATACTTGTTTAACCGTTGAGGAATTGACAAACAGCAAGGGTATGGAAAACCACGCAGCTGCCACTTTTACATTAGAGGCAAATAAGGAAAATTTTTACTTAAAAAATGCCTTGAATCTTAATGGCTCGTGGATAGACGATAAAGGAATGACAGCAACCGGTGATTCTATACATCAACATTTAAAAACAAGTAGGTATAATATATCTAACATGTTTGAATTAGTTAAAGAGATGTCTGGCAAATTCATAAAATTTTATTCTTATAACGGTTTTGCACAAACACCTCAAATTTTGCTTATTAAACCTGCATTATACGCCGATATTGTAAATAATGGCGAGCCTTTTGAGGCACTTAGACAACAAACTATTTTCAATGACATTTCTTCCAAAACACATTTCACTTTTGGTATAACAAAACCTAAATTTATACAACATTACTTGGGTGGTTTCGATGCTACTGTGCAATCTTTAAATTCACTGCTACAACCTTTAAATAATGGCATTTCAACTCATTCATCTCCAGATTCTTTACACAATGATTTACTTTGGCAACAATATAAAATTTTCATAAATCTCTATTATACCTACAAACCATGTAAAAAGTTAAAGTTAGACTTAATATTACCTTTAAGTTACAATCTGCTATTAATTAATAATAAAAATCTTGAAAAACAAAAACCGATACATCGTGTTTTATTTACGCCAACTTTTACGATTTTGTACGAAATAACTCAGAAATGGAGTCTTAAAGCAAATTACAATTATTACAGCTATTTGGGCTCTGTTCAAGATACTTACACCGGATATATCATGCGTAATTATCGTTTTTTCAACCGAAATGACGGTCAATTAGCCGACAACAAAAGCCATGCCTGTTTTTTGCGGACAAGTTATCGGAATGTGCAAAAAGCGGTATTCTCTTATTTGGACTTGATTTATGAATATACGATATCCAATATGCTAATAGACTATAGTTACATGGGGATATTACAAATTCAAAACAATATCCGAAAATCAGTAAGTTCAAATACTTACGGTGTAAGAGGAAATATTAGTAAAAATGTCTATTCTTGGCGTACTACTTTTTCAGTAACAGGATATTATTATGATATTTTTTCTTCTCAATTAGTTCAAAATGAATTAGTCGCTTATCGGTACAGTTATTATGGCTTGCAGCCAAAAATAGAAAGTCAATTAAGTTCATGGGCAGGATTGAGTTATGCATTTTTCTGGAATGGCAGCAAAACGTTCATTAAAAAAGAAAAGTCTGATAATACTTCCATTCAATCCTTATGCAATTATGTTAAACTCTATTTTTATCCTGTGAAGCGTTTGGAATTTATGATTGCGTACGAGCATTATTACAATAACTTCATTGCAAAAAGAAAAAACAAACATTTTGTTGATTTTGGCATTAGTTACCGTTGGAAATGGGCAGACTTTTCCTTAATTTGGACAAATATCATTAACACGCACCAATACATTACTGCCTCATCCAGCGGGTTAGATGAATTTGTAAATATCTATGAAATACGCCCTTCGCAAATAATGCTGAAAGTGAAATTTAAAATATTATAATACAATATGTTAAATATGACAAAATATGTTTCTTCAAATCTAATATCTTATCAACTTTCAAATCTTACTCAAATAACACTTGAAGTAACCGATGCGTGCAATTTACGGTGCAAATACTGTGGTTACGGGGAATTTTACGAGGATTATGATAAACGCGAAAACAAAAAATTGCCTGTAGCAAATGCTATAAAATTATTGGATTATTTGGTGGAGCTTTGGAATTCCGAGCAAAATGTATCTTCAAATAGAAATGTAAATGTTAGGTTCTATGGCGGCGAGCCTTTGTTAAATATGGAGTTTATTAACCAAATACTGGCAAAAAAATCAGAATGTGAACGCGGGCGAAGTGCTGGTTACGGTTGTTCCGACTGAGGAAACTAAAATTGTGGGGAAGATTTTGCTGCCACCGCAAGGCGCAGGCAAAGTGAAAGAGGGACAGTTTGTAAACGTAAAGTTCGACAGTTATCCGCATTTGGAGTTTGGCATGGTGCGCGTGCAAATCAAAAATATTTCGTTAGTGCCTGTGGCAGTGGAAAACAATCAAAAGGCTTACATGCTGGAGGTTGAGTTTCCCAATGCGTTGGTTACCAATTATGGGAAAACATTGGTATTAAGTCAGGATATGACCGGAACAGCGGAGATTATTACGGAAGATTTACGGCTGTTGGATAAATTTATTAATCCGATACGGGCGGTGATAAAAAAATAAAATTCATTGTATTTTTTACATGATCAGCGTAAGGTAAATTTTTTTATAGCACCTCAAAAAAAGAATTAACCAGAAATATTAGGCTAAAACTTATAAGTTGTTTTTCACGATTTTTAATGATTTTTCACTGGGGTAGTATTCCAAATGCCACCAATCATAAAATTTTTCGTGTAATTTTGCTATCCTTATTATTAATAGTTAACAATATTACAATAAGTATGTTAGCCCGTATCAAAGAACTTACCCAACAACTAAATCAGCACAATTACAACTATTATGTGTTAGATAATCCCACCATCAGCGATTATGAATTTGATAGAATGCTGGAAGAATTAATGGCTTTGGAAAAGGAGTATCCTGAATTTATGCAACCCGATTCTCCTACGCAGCGGGTTGGAGGCGAGGTTACGAAGCAATTTACTACAGTGACGCACGTGTTCCCAATGTTGTCGCTAGGAAATACATACTCCATTGAGGAAGTTACGGAGTTTGACAGACGTGTGCAGAATGCGTTGCTGCAAAAAACAGAATACGTTTGCGAACTGAAATATGATGGTGTTGCCATCAGTTTGGTGTACGAGAAAGGCAGATTGCTGCGTGCTGTTACCCGTGGCGATGGCGTTCAGGGTGACGATGTTACGCAAAATGTAAAAACTATAAAATCAATTCCACTTAAACTTTTTGGAGATTATCCCGATTTTTTGGAAGTGCGCGGCGAAATTATCCTTACCCATAATGCCTTTGAAAGACTGAACGCCGAACGCGATGATATTGGCGAACCTCCTTTCGCAAACCCAAGAAACGCCGCTTCCGGAAGCCTTAAATTGCAAGATTCTTCAGAAGTTGCCAAACGTGGATTAGATTGCCGCCTCTATTTAGTATTGGGAGAAAATTTGCCTTTTAAAACACATTACGAAAGTTTTACAAAGTTAAAAGAGTGGGGATTTAAGATTCCGGAAATACTGCAAAAATGCAACTCTATTGAAGAGATTAGGAGATTTATTAACCATTGGGATACTGAAAGAGAACAACTTCCATTTGATATTGATGGTGTGGTGATTAAAGTAAACGACATTATTCAGCAGCAGCAATTGGGGGCTACCGCAAAAAGTCCGCGATGGGCAATCGCCTATAAGTTTAAAGCCAAACGGGTGGCTACGCAATTGTTGAGTATTGATTTTCAGGTGGGAAGAACCGGAGTAGTTACGCCGGTAGCAAACCTACAGCCCGTGCTGTTGGCAGGAACGGTGGTAAAACGAGCCTCTTTACACAATAATGATATTATTCAACAATTGGATATTCACGAAAACGACTGGCTGTATGTGGAAAAAGGGGGAGAGATTATCCCTAAAATTGTTGGTGTGGAACTCTCCAAACGTTCCGAAACTGCTACTAAAGCCTCTTTCATTACCCATTGCCCGTATTGTAATACTTTGTTGATTCGGAAAGAAGGGGAAGTCGGCATCTATTGCCCCAACGAATGGAGTTGCCCACCACAAGTGAAAGGAAAATTAGAACACTTTATCTCAAGAAAAGCTATGAATATTGATTCTTTGGGAGAAGGAAAAATTGAGATGCTGTTTGACAACGGATTAGTGAAATCGAGCGCCGACTTTTATAAGTTAAAATTCAACGATTTATTAGGTTTGGAAAAAAGAATTACAAGCGAAGAGAATCCGGAACGTATCGTAAGTTTTCGGGAGAAAACAGTAGAAAATATGTTAGCGGGCGTTGAACAGTCGAAAGATGTCCCCTTTGAGCGTGTGCTGTTTGCCATAGGAATTAGATATGTAGGAGAGACCACTGCCAAAAAGTTAGCCCGCTATTTCAAAACCATTGACGCCATTGCCAACGCCTCCAAAGAGGAACTGAAAGCGGTAGATGATGTGGGCGAACAGGTTGCCGAAAGTATTGTGCAGTTTTTCAACACAGTAGAAAATTTGGAGAACATCGTAAAACTTCGTGAAGCAGGTGTACAATTTCAAGTCAACGAAACAGAGCAACAACTCCTGTCAAAAACCTTAGCAGGGAAAACCATAGTAGTGAGCGGCGTTTTTTCCATTCCACGAGATGCTATGAAGCAAAAAATTGAATTGCACGGTGGCAAGAATGTCTCTTCCATATCCAATAGCACCGATTTTGTTGTTGCCGGCGACAATATGGGACCCGAAAAAAGAAAAAAAGCAGAAAAATTAGGAATCCCTGTTTTAAGTGAAATTGAGTTTGAAAATATGCTCGCCGCTAATAATTACGAATTACTAATTACGAATTAACCGCATACCGCCAACTGTTTTTTTCCTATTTTTGCACTCATAAAAAAAATAAAATTAAAAACGAAAAACTAATTTTAACCAAATAACCCACTTACCGCTAACCACACACCGCATGATATTTAACTTTCTTGAACTTCTTGGCAACTACTTCATCTTTCTGCGCCGCATCTTCTCGCGTCCGGAAAAATGGAGCGAATTTTTTAAGAAATTGATAGAAGAAATGTATTCAATGGGGATTGGCTCACTGATTATTGTAATGATAGTTTCTATTTGTATGGGAAGCGTTATTACACTGCAAACAGCGCTGCAACAAGCGGAAAGTAGCTGGATACCTGCGTGGACTATAGGTTATACCGTCAGAACATCCGTAATCCTGGAGTTGTGCCCCACTATTATCAGTTTGTTGCTGGTGGGTAATCTCGGTTCAAGAATTACGGCAGAGATTGGAAGTATGCGTGTAACGGAACAAATTGATGCATTAGAAGTTATGGGAATTAATCCCGCTTCTTATTTAGTGCTTCCCAAAATTTCCGCCTCTCTTTTTGTGAATCCCGCATTGATTATTATCAGTATTTGTTTCGCATTACTGGGAGGATATGTTACGGTGCTCGCTACAGGATTTATTACCCCATACGATTATTATGATGGGATAACCTACTATTTTTTGATGTCGGATGTCAGATATGCTTTAACCAAGACTATCGTTTTTGGTTTTGTCATTACATCTGTGGCTGCATTCTACGGATATAAAATTGAAGGCGGCGCATTGGAACTCGGTAGAGCAAGTACACAGGGCGTAGTGGTGGCAAGTTTTATTATACTGATACTTAATTTATTGATTACTAACGTTATGCTAAATTAAGATGATAACAATTGAGCACGTAAACAAGTCGTTCGGAGAGAAAAAGGTATTGCACGATATCAATATCGCTTTCGAAAAAGGAAAGGTAAATCTGGTTATTGGTCGTTCAGGCTCAGGAAAAACTGTATTAATGAAATGTTTAATCGGGTTGCTGACCCCCACCGAAGGTTATATCTATTACGACAAAAAGGATTTTCATCATTTATCGTTTAAAGAACAAAAGATGCTGCGCACCGAAATGGGCGTTGTTTTTCAAGGTTCTGCATTATTCGACTCATTAACGATTGAAGAGAATGTGATGTTTCCCTTAAACATGCTGACCCAACAAACCCGGCAGGAGAAACTGGAACGGGTGAACTATTGTTTGCACCGTGTTGACCTGTTTAATACCAACCCATTGTATCCTTCCGAGTTGAGTGGCGGAATGAAGAAACGAGCCGCCATAGCCCGTGCCATTGCCATAAATCCTAAATATCTCTTTTGCGACGAACCAAACTCCGGATTAGATCCCAAAACATCACTTATTATTGATGAATTAATTACCGGTATTACGCACGAATATAATATAACTACAGTGGTGAACACGCACGACCTCAATTCTGTAATTACTATCGGAGAAACCATCTCTTTTATTCGAGATGGTTTTTTGGAATGGCACGGAACGAAAGATGAAGTGCTTGTTTCTGAAAATGAAAGTCTTAACGATTTTATTTATGCCCAACCGATTACGCAGATGATAAGACGGTGATTAAAAGTGTTTTCAGTCTTTCACATTCCCTTTCAACTGTAATTTTATCCTGTCTGTCTGTGCATTCGACTGTACGGTAATCTGTTTGGAAATCAATCCTGCGGTTTTAGCGGTATAGACTGCTTTTATTTCGCCTGTTTTTCCGGGCATTACCGGCTCTTTTTGCCATTCTACGTTGGTACACTCGCACGAAACCACAACATCAAACAACACCAACGGCTTGTTTCCTACATTAGTGTAAGTAAAAACGCCTGTTTTAACATCGCCTATGTCTAAGGTGCCGTAATCGAAGGTAACTTTGTCAAATTCTATTTCCGCACCTGTAGTAACTTTTGGAACATAAGGAGAGGCAGTAGTTTTCTTATCTTTGTTTTGCGCAAAAACAAAAGAGAGTACTGCCATAAAAATGATGAAAAAGAAGAGGTGTTTTTTCATAGATTATTGTTATAAGTGACAAGTGAAGAAGTATCACATTATCTAATCATTATTTATGAGCGGAGAGGTTTTACTTTCCGGAACGATTTCCTTTGGTTGTTCAATAACATTCCCTTTGATGTTTAGTGTAACTCTTTCACCACCATTCCAATCCACAAAAACACTTTTGCTTATGAAACCAACTCTGCTGGTATTATAAGAAACTTTTATCTGGGCAGATTGTCCGGGTGCTATAGGTTCTTTAGGCCACTGCGGCACAGTGCAACCACACGATGAAGAGACATTAGTGAGTTGTAAATCTGCTCTTCCCGTGTTTGTAAATTCAAAATAACAAACGCCGTCACCATCTTTATAAATGGTACCGTAATCGTGAACTAAGTTGGCAAACTTAATTTCGGGAACTTTGGGAAGAGTATCTTCCATCACAATTTCTTTTTTGTTTCCTTTTTGTTTTTTAGCCGGTTTTTCATCTACTTGTGCAGAAATCGCAATCGTTAAGACGATTAGAAGAGATAGAATAAATAATTTTTTCATAACAATTAAATTTTTGAAGTGTAAGACAATTTGATTTTAATGAAGTTTAATGTAATAAATAATTTTAACGTGTTAAATAAAATAATGCCATTTCATAACCGGCGAGCCCGAAACCACTGATAGAGCCGCAACATTTTGAAGCAATGAGAGAGTTTTTTCTAAAATTTTCACGACCAAAAAGATTGGAAATATGCACTTCTATTACTTTAGCCGAAAGAGTGGCAACAGTATCCGCCAAAATAGCGGAAGTATGTGTAAATGCTCCCGGATTTAAAATAATACCATCGCAGTTTTTATTTTGAAGCATAAAATCTACCAATTCTTCTACTTTATTTGATTGGAAATAAAGCAGTTTAACATCAGGAAAACTTTGTTTCAAAAGATCCAAATAGGTATGAAAGTTGGTGTGTCCATACACATCCACTTCTCGTAATCCTAATTCCCCCAAATTTACACCATTAACGATAGCAATTGTTTTCATCTTATTTTTTTCCTAATAAACGAAACATATTAGATTTATAGGCTTCCACGCCGGGTTGGTCGAAAGGATTGATATTTAACAAATATCCGCCTAATGCGCAGCTAAATTCAAAGAAATATATCAGTTCGCCCAATGTTTCTTCCGAAATTTCAGGAATGACAATACGAATATTGGGGACGTTTCCAGCAATATGCGCCAACCGCGTACCCTCTTCTGCCACAAGATTTATCTCGTGAATAGATTTTTGTTGTAGATAATTTAATCCATCTAAATCATTGTTATCAAATGGTATCGGCAAATGTGAAGTTACTTTTTCGACAGACAAAACGGTTTCAAACAGATGTCGTTCTCCTTCTTGAATATATTGTCCTAACGAGTGTAAATCAGTAGAGAAAACAGCGCCTGTTGGGAAAATTCCTTTACCATCCTTGCCGTCGCTTTCGCCGAAAAGTTGTTTAAACCACTCTATAAAGAAAAACAGTTGAGGTTCGTAAGCAACTACCAATTCTAATTTTTTTTCTTCTTTATACAACAGATATCTGCAAAGGGCATACTGCATCGCAATATTTTCGTTGAAATGGGGATATTGCATAAGAGAGGCTCTCATATTCTTTGCACCTGCAATCAGTTTTTCAATATTGAAACCTGCGCAGGCAATCGGTAGCAATCCCACCGGAGTAAGCACAGAATAGCGACCGCCTACATCATCAGGAATTACAAAAGTTTTGTAATTTTCTTCTGTGGACAGTTTTTTGAGCGCACCTCTTTTTTCATCAGTAATGGCGACGATACGTTTTTGTGCTTCCTTTTTTCCGTATTTTTTTTCACAATGTTCTTTCAAAATACGAAACGCTATGGCGGGCTCTGTTGTAGTTCCCGATTTAGAGATTACAATTACCGCATAATCTTTAATATTAAGAACATCAATCAATGCTTTGTGATAATTTTCGCCCATACTGTTTCCTGCAAAAAGCACTAATGGTGTTTTTTTATCGGGCAACAAGGTTTTAAATGGATGTTGCAGCGCTTCAATCACGGCGCGCGCGCCCAAATAAGAACCGCCAATGCCTACAACTACCACCACTTGAGCAAGAGCAGCAAGTTGTCCGGCTGTATGTTTAATTTCATCAAGCAAATCAGACGTTATCTCTTCGGGGAGGTTGAGCCATCCTAAAAAATCGTTTCCTTTTCCTGTTTTGGATATCAATTCCCGATATACTCTTTCAACATTGGGTATTTCATTTTGAATAGTATCATTAGATATAAATGATTGTGTATTTTGAGTAGATAACCTGATTGAAATCATAATAATTAGTTAATAATAATTTTTGATGTTGTTTTACCGGTAGTTGTTGAAAGTTGTAGAAGATAGAAACCTTTTGCAAGATGCGCAACAGGAATTTGCGTAGCATAAATATCGCAGGTATAGTCTATGTTTTTTGAATAAACCTCTTTCCCTGCAAGATCAATAATGCGACAGGCAATGTTTTGATTGGTCAATTCGGAAGAGAAAGAGAGAAAAATAAAGTCGGAAGCAGGATTTGGAAAAATGGTCAGATTATCCAATAATGAATTGTCATTGACGCCAAGAATTGAAAAATACTGAAACTTAAAGCCATTCCCTTCTTCAAAATTGTCGGTAATAAATTTGATTTGAATTTTAGAGAAAGGAATACTGATCACTTCTCCGATGGTGGGTGGGGTGTACCTGTCAAAACGTTTCCAAAAATAGGGTATTGATTTTGTGGCGTCGTAAATATCTATAAAATCTCCTAATTTGAGGTCAAACTCATGGAAAAGTCCAAAAAATCCGGAACTATAGTCAATATTGAGATTCCACGTGCAGGAAACCCACGGAGTATAATTCTCTCCCTGACGTGTTCCATCAGTGATATATCCGGTTGCCTCAGACAGATTATTCATCATATTACATTTTTGTTGAGGTTTGTCGGCAACATAGTTTATTAAAAAGCCCAGATGTGATGTATTCTCTGACGTGGGGTCGGTAGTAGTAAAGGTAATGAGTACGCTATCTGCAATAATAGTTACGGATTCAGGAATAGATGTTCCTGAAAAAGTTGTTGCAATACCTGAAGATTTTGTCCCTCCATTATATATGGTAACCACATCAACCCCTTCTTTTGTATCTAATCTTGAGAAAGAGAAATTATAACGTTTGGCGCCCGGAGCCGCAATAATCCACGAACAATCGGGATTACTCTGATAAGGTTTATTTGTTGAGCCATTGGTAATATATCCTTCAAATGCTGTTTGTCTTTTCAACTGTGAACATTGTACAGGATAGTTGGTGGCAGGTCTAAGACCAATATATACGTTTGAATTAGCAGCAAACGGCTGATTCCTCAATGTAAAATAGCCGTCTGCTTGTCCGCCCCATCCCCAGTTAAAGTGAAACAGGAGTGTGGGGACATCATCAATGATGGTTTCCATATATCCATCTAATAAAAATGCGTGTCCGCCTCCATCACTACTTCCGCTCATCAATATGGGTTGCAGTGAGTCAATTTCTTTTTTTATAACAAATGTAGTTGTGCCGGGCCACGGTTCAAAATCAGTATAGAAAAAATGGTCGTGTAATGCTGTTGCAGCATCCTGAGTATAGGAACCCGAACCACCCGGAGCATACTGCATCCTTACGGCAACGCCAATATGATACGCTAATTTTGCAATTTCATTAGTATAATTTGTGGCTTTATCACACATAGCATCCCAGTGATACGTATGACGCGAAAAAAGAACCGTTTGCGTCGGATAATTATTCGGGGGCTGATAAGAAACACCCAATCTTCCGGTTTCCGGGTGTCTGTAATAATTCATCAATTGGGCAGTAGCAAGCGCCACGCAACCGTTAGGAACCCTGTAATCGTATTCTGCTCTGGCTCTTCTATCCCACGGGCAGTAAGTATTGTAATATTTATCCTGATTCCATCGTGATGTAATTAATGGCAACACCTCATTCATCACTACGGATTTGGGAGTAAAAGTCTCCTGTAAATAATAACGCCACTGTTTCGTAACACTATCATCTATGTTGCTTTTTGAGTGTTCTTCAAGTAAGATATAATCTGAATAACTATCTATATAATATTGCACTGCAGGCTGCCATTGAAATTCACTGTCAAATGAATATCCCACAATGGGAGGTTCATATTCGGACGCAGAAATAATTACAAAGCCATCTTTATCTCCAAGCGCCATAATATAAAACACAACCATATCCTCTTTCGTTACAACTTCCTGTATTGAAATCTTTGAAAGTTTGCTATCTTCTCCAATATTTCTTTCTTTTAAAAAATTCCTGGTAACTAAAATTGCTTGTTCTTCATTAATGGCAAAAATATTCAGAAATAATAAGAAATTGATAATCAATAGTATGGATATATTTTTCATATTTTTTATTTAATGTGCAAACGTAAATTTTTTTTTTAATAATCTATAAGTTTTTTGTATGAAAAAAAAAATAATTTTGCCGTCTCATTTTATGGCGATCTTAGCTCAGCTGGTTAGAGTGCCGGATTGTGGTTCCGAAGGTCGTGGGTTCGAATCCCATAGGTCGCCCAAAATAGTTAGGGGTGTTTTGTAAAACGCCCTTTTTGTTTTTATTCATTCACATCTACAGCATAATACACCACTTGTCCGTTTGGATATACTCCGGTGAGCAGTAACACACGTTCCTCTTCGTCAGATGTTACCTGTTGATAGGCTTCTGCCAGATCATCTTCCGAATTGATAATCAATTTATTAGCCTTTAAGATGATATATCCCTTTTGAATACCGGCTTTGGCAAAGCGTCCTGATTTATCTAAGGAAACTACTTCCAGCCCGCCGTTAATGCCGAATTTATATTTTGTATTATTGCTAATGGGTTGAAATCTTGCGCCCATCAAGTTCAAATCAACGGCTTTTACTATGCCTGTATTTCCTGATCGGTTGCGCAATTCTACCTCAAAATCTATCTCTTTTCCATTTCTTAGCGCCGTTACTTTAATGACGTCTCCCGGGCGGTAACGTCCTACCTGCTCTTGCATCTCTGCCATAGACTTTACTTTTACGTCTTCAATAGCGGTCACAATATCTCCCTCTTTCATTCCTGCCACTTTAGCCGCGCCTTTATCCATTACATTTGCCACATAAACTCCGTCTAAGGTGGGCAACTTTTTTTCTTTGGCAAACTCGTTGTCAATATCTCTCATCTGTATGCCCAGCACGGCGCGTTGCACTACGCCAAACTCTTTCAAATCGGCAACTACTTTGCTAACAATGCTTACAGGAATGGCAAAAGAGTATCCGGTAAAGGTGCCTGTTTGCGAAGCGATGGCAGTGTTGATACCTACCAATTCGCCCTTAGTGTTCACTAATGCGCCGCCGCTATTTCCCGGATTCACGGCAGCATCGGTTTGAATGAAGGATTCTATCTTTAAATCGGCACTTAAAATATTGATGTTTCTTGCTTTAGCGCTCACAATTCCGGCAGTAACGGTGGAGGTTAAGTTAAACGGGTTTCCCACTGCCAGCACCCACTCGCCGATTTTTAAATCATCGGAATTTCCAAGGGGCATCGGAAACAAGTCGGCGGCAGCGTCAATTTTTAGCAGGGCTATGTCGGTAGAAGGATCGGTACCTATAACCTCTGCCTTAAAGGTACGTTTGTCGTTCAAAGTTACTTCAATAGAAGAAGCCTTTTCCACTACATGATTATTGGTAACAATATAACCATCGTACGACAGAACAACGCCGCTCCCTGCGCCACCGGGCTCTTCCTTCTCTTCATACTGACGCGGCTCTTGCGGTCGCCCAAAAAAGAACTCAAAAATAGGATCACTAAAACCGCCATACCCCTTAGAATAAGCCACTTTGTATTTGGTCTTCACGTGCACTACTGAATTTACCGACCGCTCGGCAGCATACGTAAAATCAAGCGGAGATTGCGCAGATGTTACGAGAAATATTCCAAATAATAAAACTTCAAAAAAAAGGATTCTTAATGTTAATGTTGTCTTTTTCATGATGAGAATTTAATTTAAGAACTTTTATTTTGCAAAAATTATACCAAAATATAATCTAAAAAAAAATAGCCACAGAATTTTCTATGGCTACTTTATGGCTTAAACGAACAAATATCTATTATTTGTACTCATAGAAAGTCGTCATTCTTCCATAATCACCATTTGCATATTTTTGAGTTTCAATGATTTGAGTTGGAAATTTGCCATTATATTCATATTCATACGTAGAAGTAAATCTATTTAACATGGGTTCGGGTAACATAGGATGTGTTAATTCAGATTTAGTAATTACTTCCAGAGGGTTGTTTTTTGAACCAACAATATCAGCAAAAGAATGATATAAAGGATTTTCCTTAGTATCATATTTTTCAAATGTCATAACGGTTTTACTATGAGCATTTTCTCCATATATTATCCTACTTGATTCTGTAATAATTTCTGAAATATTATTGTTATTCCATTTTAATGTAATATAAGTAGTACCTTCAACTACTTCTTTACCTTTTGCAAAAGAATTCATTTTATTCAACTCGCGAATCAATTCAGGAGGAAGTAAACGAGCAATAAATCCCTGCTCCGGCAACGATTTAGAGCCATCATCATACAATTCGGTCATAACTATTTTAGAAATTTTTTTGTTTTCGTAAGTAAATTTCATTGATGAGAAAGGTATGCCTAATGGGTCATAGTACTCCACTTTATTATATTGATCGTTTTGATAGGTTATTTTATAATAATATCCATCATTATCCTCTACTTTTACTAATCTGTTTTTTTCATACGAATAACGCTCATCGTAAGAAGGCATAGCATCGTATGTGAAATACTGAACTGTTTTGAGAAGACTCTTATCCCAAGTCCATTCTTCCGCTAATCTCTTTACATCACCGAGAGATTGATAAGAAATTCTTTTAATTTTTTTATCCGGGTTATACACTCCTTCTTTTTCGCATCCTAAAAGGAGCAGGCAAACTGCCATACATAACAGAAGTACTTTTTTCATGTTTTTTTTAAATTTAAGTAAATTAATAATTGTTGTTTTTTTTGAAGCGCAAAAATAAAAAAAAATATGAATACTAATTTTTTTGCGTTATTATTTCTAAATTAGTATTGGGAACAAATCTCTATTGTAATGAAACACTATCTCTTTTCTCTGTTCATTGGTATCATTTCTGCATTTCTTTTTATAGAAAATGTTAGATGTCAGCAAATTAATATAAACGAAAGCACAAGTTGGGCAGCACAGCAACTTAATAGAATGACATTGGAGGAAAAGATTGCGCAAATCATTTTCATTCGTATGCATTCAAATAAAGATACACAGTATAATACACAAAAAATAAAAGAAATAGAGAAATATCAACCCGGAGGGGTATGTTTTTTTCAAGGGACTCCTTCAAAAGAGATTAATCTCACCAACAAAATTCAAGCAGCGAGTAAAATTCCGCTTTTGGTTTCTATGGACGCGGAATGGGGCGTTGCGATGCGTTTGGACAGTGTTCTTACCTTTCCGCGACAAATGACCTTAGGCGCGCTATCTGCCGATAATGACGCATTGATTTATGAAATGGGCACCGAAGTGGCAAAGCAATGCAACCTGCTTGGGATTCACCTCAACTACGCCCCTTGCGTAGATGTGAATAATAATGCCAAAAATCCCGTAATTAACAGCCGCTCATTTGGAGAAAATCGGGAATTAGTAGTTGAAAAATCTTTACAATATATGCGTGGTATGCAAGAGCACGGCGTAATTGCCTGCGCCAAGCATTTCCCCGGTCACGGCGACACAGAAACCGATTCGCACTACGGTTTGCCTATCATCAAGAAAACAAAAGAACAACTTTGGAAAACAGAACTTTATCCTTTTCAAAAGATGATTGAAAACGGCTGCGAAATGATCATGGTTTCTCATTTGAATATTCCGGCGTTAGACGATACGCCCGGCTCTATCGCTACTACCTCTTCCAAAATTGTTACCAACTTGCTGCGCAACGAAATGGGCTTCAAAGGGATCATCATCACCGACGGTATGGAGATGGAAGGACTAAGAAAAACCTACCCCAAAGGCGCCGACGCCGAAATTAAATGCCTGCAAGCCGGCGTTGATGTGCTGCTCCTGCCCAACGAGTTAAGTGTGATTATTCCCCTCATAAAAAAAGCGGTAGAAAGCGGCGAATTATCAGAACAAAGTATTGATGAGAAATGTTTAAAAGTATTGAAGATGAAAGAAAAATGGGGCGTTACCTCCTTCCAACCTTTAAATACGAAGAATGTAATTGCACAACTGAACGATGAAAAAGTTAATATGTTAACCAAACAATTGGAAACGAAAGCATTAACATTAGTAAAAAATGAAAAAAATATTCTACCCCTGCAAAGTAATGAAAAAACAGCGCTACTGTTTATCGGCGATGATGAGAATGAACTGTTTACGAAAAAGATAAGCACTGAATTTGGTCTTCCCTTTATCAAAATTGATAAAAAAATAAAAAAAGAGGATATTCCGGCATCGGTAGCAAAATTTTCCAAATATGAACAAATCATTGTGATTTATATCAGTACCAATCAGATGCCGGCAAAAAACTACGGCATTACGCAAGAATCTGTCGCTTTTTTAGAAACATTGGGAAAAACAAAGAAAATAATCCTGTCGTTGTTTGGAAACCCTTACGCATTAGAACAGTTTAAATTGCAGAGCAGATACGAAAGCGTAATTGTAGGGTATCAGCGCACCGAAAACAGCGTTCGTGCCGTACTGCAAGCCATCTTCGGCAAGATACCTTTTGAAGGATCGTTGCCCGTTTCCGTTTTAGAGTATAAAGCACAAACCCATGCAGAAGGCAGAAGGCAGAAGGCAGAAAGCGATAAGGAAACCTCATTTTTACCGAACAACTTCAGTAATGTTGACCCGATTATTGAAAAAGGGATTCGGGATAAGGTGTTTCCCGGATGTCAGGTTTGGGCATCTAAAAACGGAAAACTTTTATTTGCAAAAAATTACGGAACAACTAATTATGATAATGCAAATCCGGTAACCTCAACCACCCTGTACGATGTAGCCTCTCTGACCAAACCGCTTGCTACCACGCTGGCACTTATGAAATTGTATGACGAAGGGAAATTTTCATTAAAAGATACGATTGGAAAATATGTGATATGGCTGGCAGGGAGCAATAAAGGCAGTTTGCGTATTGATGAACTGTTAACGCATACTTCAGGATTGCAGGCTTTTATCCCTTTTTACAAAACATTGTTGCCCGACTCTATGCGTAATGTCTATTTGAATGATATTAAAACGGAAACTTTTAATATTCCGGTCACCCATAATCTGTTTTTAAATAATGAATTTCAGGATACCATTAGGAAGATAATTTGTGAAAGTGATTTAAAACCTAAAAAGTATTTATACAGTGATTTAGGATTTCTGCTTTTGAAAGAGATGGTAGAAAATATTACCCGAAAATCTTGTGAAGATTATATTATTTCAGAATTTTATGAACCCTTAGGACTACATAATACTTTCTTCAATCCTGCATTAAAAGGTATTGATTTAGAAAGAATTGCACCTACTGAAAACGATACGCTGTTTAGGAGGCAAATGGTGCATGGCTACGTTCACGACCAAACCTCTGCCCTGTTTGGCGGGTATGCCGGCAATGCGGGTTTGTTTTCCAACACACAAGACCTCGCGGTAATCTTAGAGATGTTGATGAACAAAGGAAACTATAATGGGAAGCATTATATCAGTGAAAAAACAGTGCACCTGTTCACCTCTTCCTATTTTTGTAACAACTCAAAACGCCGCGCATTAGGCTTTGATACTCCAAGCGCAGAAAAACCTTCCGATATTTTACCCAAAAAAGCAAGCGCTAAAACATTCGGGCATCAGGGATTTACAGGTACCGTATTTTGGTGCGACCCCGTTGAAAAGTTGATTTATATCTTCCTCTCCAATCGCGTGTATCCTAACGCAGAGCCCAATCTACTTTCCAAAAGCAAGATACGGTTGTTGGTGCACGAAAAGGTTTATGGGGAGTGAGAAGTGAATAATTTATTGGTTTAGAACATACGATTCATACTCATTTTCTAACTCCATAAATGCACCGGCTTGCAATTGATGATAATATTCTTTTCCCACTTGTATTATTTCTTCCAACAAAACCTCTCTACTGATGTTTTTACCGATAAGTAATTTTAATGATGTTGGGTTCGGAAGTACCGGATCAAAATGGGTCTGGTTGACGTTAATGCCCACGCCGGCAACCGAATACTTCAACTGTTCTCCCTGAATATGATGTTCTATCAAAATACCCGCCACCTTTTTATCTTCCACATAAATATCATTGGGCTTTTTAATCATTACATTATCAATATATTGAGATAATACTTTTCTAACAGTTAAGGCAAAAAAACAGTTAAAATAGAGTTGTTGTTGAGGTAAGATTGAGGGTTGAAAATAGAAACTTGCTAAAATATTTTCTCCTTTGGCGCTCAACCAACTTTTGTTACCCTGTCCTTTTCCGGCAGTTTGAAAATCTGAAGCAACACAGAAGAAATCAGGCAAACGGCTACCTGTATTTTTATAATTTTCTACAATTTCGTTGAGTAACAGATTTGTAGAATGAGTAGTTTCCACAAAACTAATAAGAGACGGGGGCATCATAATCTACTAATACAACTTTAACATTTGGTGTACGACATAATTGTTTCAGAAACTCTATATTTTCAGAGTTTTCATTTTCAGGAAGGTGCCAATACAAAATATTTTCATTGGGAAAAGAGACGTCTAACAACGGGTGCATCCAGTCAAAACTGCTTAGTGCGTCCGGTTTTAGGGAGGCTATCTTTTTTTCAATTCTTTTTTTCCATAATGTATTTCCTGTAATTTTTCGGAAAGTAATGTCGGAATCTATCCAGTATGAAATGGCAAGCCCATTTTTTTTAAGTACTGCCAAGCCTTTCACGTCTTTACTTTCACAAATAGTTTTATGAAGAATTCCGTATCTGTTCAATGTTTTTACCAACAATGCGGCAATTGCTTCGGCATTTTTTTTATTCACATTTTTCAAATCAAGCCAAAACCAGTTTTTTTCAGGATCCGGAATATGCTTTATCCAATCTTCCAATAAAATGCCGCGTAGCGTGTCTTTTTCATTATGCGCTACATAGAAGTTGTTGATAGATTTTGAGTAGATAAGATCAATCTCCATACCTTCAAAAAGTTGATGTTTTTTCTCCGCTTCTTCAAAAGTATTTACCCGATGCGCCCAGATTTTATTGGGCGAAAAAGAAAAATTGTTCTCTATATTTGAATTTTCAACAGGTGTATGGCTACATCCTGCTAATAGAAAAAACAAAGACAAAATAAACAAATAGATTCTCATAGACAAATATTTAGCATGTAAAAATAGATAAGAAACAATTTTTTCAAAAAAATCATGTTTATTTGCAAGTTAATTTTAGTAACCTTATGAAAAAACGTATTTATCTAATATTATTATCTGTAATAGTTATTTTCTTTTCATGTAAAGATGATTCCGGACAATTTGAAAAACAACTTTTCACCAATGAACAAATTAATATTGCGCTTAAAGACTGTCTGCAACTTACCTCCGACACCACCCTTAACACACTCTGTATCGTAGATACTGTTAATAAAAAGTTAGGATATTCTTACTATGAATCGGAAGCCTATAGAATAGATTTTCCGGCAGCGGCAAAACCGCTCATAGATACCCTTACGGCGTACGGTTTTGGCGATGCTATGGATACGCTCATTATTAATATTAACTATGCTGCCGAAAAATGCGGAAATAAAATTAAATCCGAGTTTTTGCAACCTCTCATTAAGAAAATTACGTTCCAAAATCCATATCAGATTTTACACGGAGAAAATAGCGCCATCACCAATTATGTTAAGAAAAATAATCAAACCGAGTTTATTGCTTTATTGAAAAACTCAATTTTGTTGGAACAGTTTAACACATTAAAAATCATATCAACATGGAATACGTTGCAGGAAGAATATTATAACATAACCGGGAAATACTCTGCTATTGATATTTTAGATTCCTCTACTCAACAAATGGTGGATGGCTTTTTTAAACTGATGGGTGTATGGGAAGAAGCGGTTAGAAACGACCCAAAATTAAGAGGAAAAGAAACAGAGTGGTTCTACAGAGTGTTTGCAACTTTGTAAAAAAAAATATGAAATCAATCAAACCGTTTTTTTGCTGTTTCCTTTGTTTTTTCGCTATTGTTTCTTCGTTGGCGCAAACTAATGATACAACATCTTGCTATACCTCCGTTCACTATAAAGGTACTGCAACAATGGGTAAGAATGACGAATTTCAGGGTTGTCAATACAATGTGGTGAGTGTGATGGACAGTTTTTTGTATGTACAACTCCATTTTGCAGGTATTGAGGCGGGCAAAGTATTGGCAACTCCTAATAAGATTCTGTTTATTAACAAAATACAAAGAAATTTTTATGAGGGCGATTATTCTGTTTTTGAAAGGATTTTGAATATGGAGATAGATTTCTATATGTTACAAAATCTTTTTAATGGCGCTCTAACCTCGCCGCCGGAAGGCGTTGAACTTTCCTGCAACATTGATTCTTTGTCTTATAAATATCCTTTTTTTAAAACATTAACTTGTGAATACGAGATGCTCTCATTACAGGTAAATGTGAAAAAAGTTACTTTTAATAAAGTTCCTGATGTGAGTGCGGTAATACCAAAAAATTATACGGCAATTGATATAGATGAGGTGATTAGATGATTAGACGATTAGATGATTGTCACTTGTCACTCGTCACGTAAAAACAGACCATTATGAACTTCAGAAGAGCAATAACATCAGACCTTCTCACTATTCAATCGCTTTGGAAAGAGGTGTTTTTCGATTCGGAGGATTATATCAACCGTTTTATTGTTCATTTTGGGATTGAAAACTGCTATGTTTGCGAAATAAACCGTAAAATTGCGGCAATGGCTTTTGCGCTCCCCACTACCCTCTCTCATTTTTTAACTTTCAATTTTAAATTTTCAACTTTAAATCTTAAATACATCTATGCCTGTGCCACACACCCGAATTATCGCAGACAGGGTGTAATGGAAAAGTTGTTGGCAACTATTTATGATATATCCTGTAATGAAAATATTGCGGGAGTTTTTTTGCACGCGGCAGATGAAAATTTGGCAAACTACTATAGAAAATTGGGGTTTCAGGATTTTTTCTATCGGAATAGTTCTACATTTAACCGCAAAGGGCGCGAAGAAGGCACAAAGCACACAATGAAGTTTTTGACTCCTGACGAGTATTCCAATAAGAGAATACAAAAACTTGAAAAACAATATTTTGCAAATTGGAATGAAGATTTTTTCAGATTTCTTAATGAAACAGGAGTACAATTTTGCGAGTATGAAAATACCATTTTCTCTTTTAGAACAGAGGATAGTAAGCTCATTGTTGATGAATTATTGAGTAACACGCCGGAGCAGCAAATCGCAAATTTACTGTTTGAACAGTTTCCTGATTGTGAGAGTATTGACATTCGCACCACAGGCAATGAAAATTGTTGCGGGCAAATGAAATGGAATCAATTTATCAATACTGATATTCGTAGCGGTTATTTTGCCTTTGCGCTGGAATAAAGAAACGGCGGAAAGATGTTTCTAACTCAAAATAGAAAAAGAATAGATGACAAACTTGTATTTATTGCGACAAATTATAAAAATACCGGTTCACCTTTTCCTTGTAATAATATTGTAGCGCCGGTGGCACGGTTTTCAACAACTCTGTTTGCTGAGAGCGGTTTTTGTCGAATTGCCATTCTTTGGGCGGGGAGGGGTTGTACTTCTCGCGGGCTTCTGTAGATTCTCTTTTTTCTTCCTGCTCGCGTTCCTGTCGGGCGCGTTCGCTCTCCAACATGCGCGTCTCAATATTCTTTTGTCGGGTAATGGTTTGTGCAGATATTGAACGATTTACCAACTCTTTTTCGGTTTTTTTCATCTCTTCCATAAGTTGCTCAATAGATTTATCGCCCATACCGTTCTGTCCTTTCAATTCATCATTGTAATCCTGCATCATCTTGCGGATGGCTTCCTGTTGGGCAGCCATTCGGGCAAACTGCTCGCTCATACCTTGTTGTCCTGGCACAGGTACTGATCCATCGGGCTTTTCCCCCTGCTCCATAGAACGTTTCATCGCTTCCATCTGGCGATTTAGCTGTTGCTGAAGTTCCCGCGCCGATTTGGGTTTTCCTTTACCGTTACCTCCTGGTTTGCTGCACGAACCATTACCCTTTTTTTTGCATTTGGAGTTGCACTCCGACTGTTTCTCCTTCATCTTTTTCAAAGATTCTCCCAACATCAACGCCAAATTATTCATAGAGGTTAAGGCAAACTGTTGATTTGAAAGCGCCGTCGAAATTTGCCGGTCTATCAATTGGGTGCGGGATGCCGCAGAATACTCTCTAATTTTTGTAACTTCTTTCGTAATAAACTGTTCTACCATCGGTTGGCGCTTTGCCAACTGGGTAAGCGAGTCGTCAATCATACGCATATAATCCTGAATATTGGATTGATCCCGCATATAGTCGGTTAACAACGGCGACCTGGCGCCGACTTTTTTTACTGCAATCATCACCTCCTCCTGTTTAAAAGAAACGCGAATCAGATTCTCTAAAATTTGACGTAACGCTTCAATATCTTCGGCAATATCTTCCGCTTCTGCTTCATTCATCTCCTGTTCCATCTCATCTGCCATCTCATCCATATTACCTGAAGCATTTTGCTGACTCTCTTTTGCTTTTGAGCGATTGTTTTTGTTCAGATGCTCTGCCGACTCTTTCATCTTTTGCATAATCTGCTGCTCCTGTTCCGAGCGGTTTTTCAGTTTGTGAGGTTCTTCCAAAGCCTTGTTCAACTGATTTAACTCTTTAATATCTTTTTGAACATCTTGAAATTTTTGGTTCAGTTGCTCCTGCTTTTGTTGCAGTTCCTCTTTGAGAATCGCTTTCTTGTCGGTTTGTTGCGACAAATCTTTTTGCTCCTGCGCCAGATTTCGCAGGTTGTCAATCGCTTCATGGAATTTCTTCTCAAACTCCAATAACTTAAACAGTTCTAATTGTTGGTCTAAAGACTTGTTAATCTCTTCAGCGCTCATTTGCATTTTTTTCAACGCCTCCTGCATCTGATCTTTGTTCAAGTCTTGCAACATATTTTGCATCTTTTCAATCATCTTTTTAATCTCATCCGAAAGCAGATTTTCGTAACGTTTTTGCAATTCTTCCTGTTTTTTCAATATTTCGGAAGCCGTATTTTTATACTGTTCCTCTTTTATCAAATTCTGTTCCTGCTTATCTTTAGCATTCTGAATTTTATCTTGCAACTCTTTATATTTTTCCATCAGCGATTCCATCTTCTTTTTATCCTGCCATGTAGGCTCATTGGTTTGCAGCATTTGCTTGTTAAACTTCTCCAGCTCTTTTGCCAAATCCGATGCTTCCTTTGCCAAATCATCCATTGAACTTTTTGCTTTTTCGTTGCCTTGTGCAATCTCTTTGTTAATCTCGTCCATAGTTTTTAGTCGGAAAGTAACCAACTGTGTTTTAGATGCTTTAGCGCCATTAATGCCGTCGTTATCCTTCACTTCAAAGAAATATTCCATAGAATATCCGGGATACAAATTCAAAGAGCCGGCATCAAAATGAAAATAAAAATCTTGAATAGTAGCATTTTTATTTATTGAAATATCAATGGTTTTATTTTGTTCCAACAGATTTTTATTTTCATCAAAAACAGAATAAACAAACTTCAAACCCGAAAAGCCGTAGTCATCTTTAATATTACCTTTAAAATAGACTCTGTCGGCAAACAAAGAATCGGTTTGACTTTGCACACCGATTTCTGGGTATAAATCTTTAATTACCTGAATATTATGAGATAATGTATCCGGATTTACGAAATAACTGTTTTTATTTACTGTAGCGTAATGAAAACTTTCGCGTGCGGTTAATGAATATGTAAACACCTCTTTTACAGGAGTTAATATCTCTTCTTTATCTTGAAAGATAAAATCAATTTGGTCTGTATTTTTAGTATAAAACTTCCATGTAATCCTTGTTCCTTCCGGCACGGTAGCATCGCCGTTATTTTCCGCCATTTCGCTATTTTTATTGAGGTAGGCGGGGTAATTCAGTTCCATCACATAACTCACAATCACAGGTTTAGGGAGCACATTCAGGGTATAGAATTTTGTAGTAACTTCATCGGTTTGCAATTGAAACGTAATAGCTCTTTGCACGTTGGAAAAAGTGTAGAAGAACTCTGTATTGGTTTGTTTGGCACATCTATAGTTACGTTTCTCATACACCATAAAAAGTTCGTTGGGGGTCTCTTCGCCATAAATTTTGATGTGGACAGTAAAATCGTCATTTTGGAGCGTTTTCAAACTTTTGTTCACCACTTCAATGGTATAGGGCGCCGGTTTTTCAAAATGTTGTTGATATTTCACGATGCGCTGCGTAGATTCTGTAAAAATTTCACTTTTCGTAGAAAAGAGTATGCAAAAAAGCAACACCGGAATAACCGCCCATTTCACAAAGCGGGTGCTTTTTTTAAACGGAATTGCCTTAACAAACGCAAAGGGTTTTAAAGTTTCAATTTTTGTATCAATAGCAGCATTGAGTAAATCTATACTTCTATATTTTCCGGTTTCAATTTGTGCTTCCAATTGAATAACATTAAGCAACTTATCATCAATTTCGGGAAAGTGTTTTCCAATTATTTTAGAAACGGTAGTAGTGGTTAGAGTTTTTCCCAATCCTGCCATTTTCAGAAGCGGATACACCACATACATTGCCATAGTGGCAAAAAAGAGCGCTAAATAGCCATAAAACAGCGTTGCGCGCGTGGTAGAGTTGAGATACGAAAAATACTCTAACAGCACGAACGCGATAAAGACGCCTACGGTAATCATTACAAAAAGAAGCGCGCCTTTGTACAACTTGTTGAGGTAGTACTTGCGTACAAACTCTTTGATTTTTTGGTGGATATAAGTTCTATTATCAGTCATAGCGGTTTAATAACGTAAAGAGCGCAAAAATCGTATTTTTTTTTGATGGATTGATCCCCCCGTTCTTTTAATTCTCGGACAATGTGTTGTAAGAAAAAGATAATATTAAAATAACTAAGAATTAAACTTATGTTATTGAAATATTTTTATATTTGTCGCTCTTAATTCCAAAGATTAATAACCAATAAATTATAGTTTTATGAAAAAAAATTTATCTTTTTTTAAATTATTTACCCTTACAGTTATGATGGTATGGGCTTTTGTAATGAATGCTAATGCTGCCAATTCAATTTATGTTATGGATTTGAGCGCTCAAAATTCTGCATTTGGCACAAGTAATGCATACGGTGCGAAAACAGGAACTGTTGATGGTGTTACCTGGTACATCAATGCCGCAAGTTGCCAAAGCGCCTCAGCAGTATGGTTAGGAACCAACAACGCTACCAATCACACGAATCTTACTCATTTAGATGCAGGTTTGAATGGTCGTGGAGAGGCTATTGCTACCGCGCTTGGCGTAAGCGCTTCCGCTGTAGGATATTATGCTATGGCAGCTACGAATAATATTTCAAATGTTGATTACATAACAGTACAGGCGCCCGCAACCGGTGGTACGGCGCCCACCAGTTTGTGGTGTCTTTACACCACAAATAATGGCGCCACCTATTCTATTTTAGATGGTGTTAAACCCAGTCCCGGAACAAGTTTGGTTACCTTTACCGCATCTTCAACCATAGCAAACGCACAGTATGCTTTTGTTTGGTATTCTACAGCGTTTGGAACATATAGAACACCAAGATTTGAGTTTTTTGAAGATAACAACGTTCCCAATATTGTAATTTCGGGTCTTTATGGCGGCGGTGGTAACTCAGGCGCACCGTATAAAAATGACTACATTGAGTTGTACAACACTACCAATGCTGCTATTAATTTAGAAGGATATACTTTGTATTATGCTTCTGCGACAGGTACAAGCTCAGGTAATTACGGCACCGCTTTTACTTTTCCTGCCGGCGCTACCATTGGCGCTAACAAATTTGCACTTATTAAAGCCGCTGCAGGTACTAGTGTTCAAACAGAATGGCCCATTACATTCGATTTTGATGCAAGCGGTCCCGGAGATTATATGAACTTGTCCGGAACAAACGGGAAAGTATTGTTATTAAGTACATATCATGACTTATCAGCATCAGGAAGTATTCCAACCACATTAGCAGGTATTCAGGCTTTACCCGATTACGTGGATTATGTACCCTTCGGATCAGCAACTCCTTTTTTTGGAACAGCTATACCATCTTTATCTAATACAACAGCTGCAAAACGCAATTATGATGACATTACCAAAGTAATCAGTTATACTTTTAATGTAGGAGCTGATTTTGCTGTTGTAACAGTTAATGCAACTACGCCGAGGAACAGCAATTATGGCTCTGTTGTAGCCAACCCAACCATCTCTCCAAACGGAGGCGCTTTTACCGAAGCAAAAACTGTAACAATTACTTGCACTACTCCAGGAGCAAGTATTTATTATACAATGGATGGAACTAACCCAACACCATCTTCCACCCTATACACCACCCCCATATCTTTGAATACAAATGGAACTTATACTATCAAAGCCATTGGCGTAAAAGCAGAATTTACGAACAGCGAAATAGTTACTGCAAATTTTATTATCAATATTCTCAATCTTAGCCAATGTAATATTTTTGAGGCATTTGAAAATAGCGCATGGGGAGGAACAGGCAATGGCTCTTATAATAACAGAACTGTAACCGACGACTTGGGAAGTTGGTCGGTTTCCGCTGTGTCGGCGATGGACGCAAACGATAGATATTATGATATGCGCTCTATACGTTTGAGGGGAAATACAACATCAACAGATACTACAAACCTGAACAGACTTGAAATGCTTTTCGATAACCCTAACGGAATAGGAACCGTATCGTTTCATTATGCTTCATACAGTACGCACAGTGGCGGCACTATTCATGTACAGTATTCTACTGACGGTGGTTCAACGTGGACTACAGCAGGATCTATTACGAATATACCTTCATGGGTAGCAGGAGGCAGCCAAATGCTTGAAGCTTCTATTGAGGTTAATGCTCCCGGAAATGCACGGATTAGAATTACAAAACCGTCTCAGGCAGGTTCTACCTCAGTAAATATTGACAATCTCTGCATTACCGGTTTAATGCTCACCACCTATACCGTTGCCGTAAGTGCCAACCCCACTAACGGCGGAACCGTAACCGGCGGCGGTACCTACATAGAAAATACTCCCGCCACTATCACCGCTACCCCTTCTGTTGCTTACAATTTTATCAACTGGACAGAAAACGGTACGCAGGTTACTTCCAATCCTCAATATACATTTACAGTAACCGGAAATCGTACATTTGTGGCAAACTTCCAAATGAAGACCTATACCCTCACTTCCTCCGTAAACGGTTCTAACGGTACCATTTCCCCTCTTGGCGCTACAACAGTAAACCACGGAGCAAGCCAAACCTATACCATTACTCCCAATCCGGGATACCAAATTAACCAGGTGTTGATAGATGGCATAAATAATCCGACGGCAGTTGCCGGCGGAACTTATACATTTAACAATGTTACCGCTAACCATACCATTGTGGTTTCGTTCACTTTTGCAAATTATACCTTAAC